>MDTF01006771.1_pt1 | contig 27426 bp, 24 predicted proteins | sample 811191 | NCBI WGS metagenome assembly MDTF01 (sample SAMN05326649, study PRJNA326480) | marine metagenome | isolation source: seawater | place: Southern Ocean | collected 2011 | reverse complement strand
ATATATAGGCAGTAGCTGTTTCGATACTCCCATTGTTATGGGGTGGAGTCGACTACCCGAGCCTCCAGCTAATACAATACCTTTGTACTTAGATGTCATATATCAGCTCCTATTCTTTCCATCCGGTAAGCACCTGAAAGAACTCTCTCCCACCAAGGCTTATTGTCCAAATACCACTGAACTGTTTTGCGGAGCCCAGTTTCAAATGTTTCCTCTGGCGCCCAACCAAGTTCACGCTCAATTTTTGAAGCATCAATAGCATAACGTGCATCATGACCCGGACGATCTTTAACAAAAGTTATTAAGTCACAATAGCTAACCACCGATGGAGGTTTTTGAGGTGCGAGTTCTTCAAGCAGATCACATATAGCTTCAACTACTTCAAGATTAGTTTTTTCGTTGTGACCACCAATATTATAAGTCTCACCGATTTTACCCTCAGTGACGACCTTAATTAAGGCCTTTGCATGGTCTTCTACATACAACCAATCACGTATTTGTAAGCCATTTCCATAAACAGGCAAAGGCTTACCATGAATAGCATTAAGGATTACATGGGGGATAAGTTTTTCTGGAAAATGGTAAGGCCCATAATTATTTGAGCAATTGGTGATAATGACTGGCAGACCATAGGTACGATTCCAAGCTCTTACCAAGTGATCCGAGCCCGCTTTTGATGCAGAGTATGGAGAGCTAGGTGCATAGCAAGTATCTTCTGTAAAAAGATCATTAGTACCCTTTAGATCTCCATAAACCTCGTCTGTAGAGATATGGTGAAAACGAAAATTTGGCTTTTTGGTGCGCCCGTGTGTGTTCCAATATTGTCGAGCAGCCTCAAGCATAGTATATGTGCCGATAAGATTGGTACTAATAAATTCGGCAGGCGAGTCGATAGAGCGATCAACATGAGATTCTGCAGCCAAGTGCATTATGGCAATTGGTTTATACTGAAAGAGAAGGTCACTCATACTCTGCTCATCGCATATATTAGCATTTTCATGACAATATCTTGAGCTCGAACTAAACTGATCCAGAGAATCTGGGTTACCCGCATACGTTAAGTTATCTATATTAACCACATGATTATCACTAGACGAAAGTATATGCCGAATTACAGCGCTTCCGATAAAACCCATACCACCCGTAACTACAATTAATTTTGTATCAGACAAATTAACTCCTAATATAAATGCCGTCTGTATAAAAAGCGTAACGCGCTTACAAGATGCCAATAAAAATGAAGTGAGAATATATTTCTACTTCGCCTATCAGCAAGATGAACACCCTTTAAATCAGGAAAATAAAAGACTCTCTTTCCAAACAGCTTCGATGAGCGATAGCAAATATCAATATCTTCACAATACATAAAATATTTTTCATCAAAACCGGAAAGCGCTCTGTAATGATCTGGAGTAAAACCCATTAAGCACCCAGCGCACCAGTCTATTTCGACTGGAGAATCAATAGACGATTTTGATATTTTAGTTGATGCACCTCGAAAAAATAAAGATTTGATCATGGTAAATTCAGTAGGAAACCTTCTAATAGAATCCTCAGAAATACTCATTTCTCTATCTAAAAATAAATTTATAGTACTAACTGGGGCGGAGAAATCTCTCGAGTTTTGCTTTAATTTATAAAGGGTTTCTGCGTCCACTATTAAATCTGGATTTAAGACTATAAAATATTCAAAGTCGGTTTGTAATATTTTATCAGCTTGCACGAAGTTCAAATTATTATTTGAACCGAACCCTAATTTATGCCGATTTTTTGTATATGAAATACTATACTTTTCACACCATTCTTGAAATTTTGGCTCACCTATATTGTCAACAAGAAAAATTTTAAATCGATTGTCTTTTGCAATGGTCGCCAATACGCCCAGCTCTTTAATTAACTCAAAGTGTCCATGAGACACTATAGAAACCGCGATCATACGTACTTAACACCCATTTTAGTTTAAAAATTTTCCACGCTAAAAAGATTTTGCTCAATCTTTCGACAGCCAGTCAATTATTTTCTTTTACCAAACCTGCCTAGATTTAACTATTATACCTAAATATTTGATAAAAAGATTGTACTTTTAAATCATCTTGCAGATTACAAATTTATACTTCGAACAACTTTAGATTATAAAAACAATATGTAAACAAAAAAGCCGAAACACTCAAACAAATAAACTTTGAATTAGAAATCATTCTAACAGTCTTTCAATAACGTTTAAGTAGCTTTTAGAACATGTTTTCTGGGAGAACGATTCGTCTAGAAGGCAATAAGTACTTAAAGACCTCCTCGCAAGCGACAAAGCTTTTACTATAACTGCCTCTAAATCTTCGTCATTATCAAAAAGGTACCCATTCACTCCATCAACCACGAGGTTGTCATTTGTTACAAGACTCCTCATCACACATGGAGTCCCCAAATACAACGCTTCCATAACTGCTCTAGGGGTGCCTTCTGACAGCGAAGGTAAAACCATAATGTCACAATTCCGAACAAATTTGCTTGGGGATTCTTGGAATCCCATTATATGAATTCGATTACTTCCACTTTCAGATACTCGTCGAATCATCTGATCTTTCAACGGACCGTCTCCAACAAATAAAAGCGTTAAGTCTGATCCTTGTTCATTGAGACTAATTACAGTTTCCAATAAAAGAAAGGGTTTTTTTCGATTAGTCAAAGATCCGACAAAAATTATTGTCTGACCAGGGTACTCTACTACTGGAGTTCCTACTGTTTTGAAGTCAACTTCATTAATAAAATTAGGAATCGTAATTATTTGACGGCACTTGTAATTACTGAGGACTCTCTCCATCTCAGAGTTCATAGACACTACTACGTCAATAAAACGAAACATCCAGTGATGAATGGATGCCAGTATATGCCCCATGGGCCCATATTCCATAGTGTAATTATCTTTTAAGTCACTTCTGACGCTCACTATTTTTTTTGTACTACGAGGTAACAATACATTGATTAAATCAGCTGAAAAACACATGGAAATAACAACTACGGCTCCACTGCTAACCGATCGACGTTGAAATAATATTTTCAAAATATTTGCTCTCATCTGAAACAAGGAAAACAATGAACTATAATTTAACTCATGGAGAACAACGTCCGGTAACAAAAGACTGTTAGCGCCTGGGCCGGTTTTGAGCGCAACAAAACTAACCCTAACCCCTAACTCACTTAGTCCATTCGCCAATGCAATGGCACCCTTGATTGGTCCATTAGGAGTAAGACTTGGTACTATGATTAGACATTCAGGCACAGCTTTATTCATTTTATTGAGTATCCAAAGTATCTAAAACTAGCAGCTAAGTCACATTTTTTCACTAAGAAATTTCCCAAGTTCAACATGGTTTAACTCAGGTAAATGTTTCTTGAATAGTTTAACAATAGTTTTTTTATTCCAAGGATTGGATTTCCTGATTTCATTTAATTCATCTAAAAATTGAGCCAAATTTTGATCATTTTTTTGAGAGCGAATTTTAACTTTTCCAACGCCCGAGTAGGATTCAAAATCAGGATTTTCCGAATCAGTAAAAAACTCCTCAAACGGTTTTTCCCCGGTGGTATCGCTCACAGTAAAAAGACAGGGCCATCGCCCTAAACTGATAATTTCATCAGCATTTTGGCGAGCATCATTTTCTGAGTCACATTCATGAACTTGATAACCATTGCTATCTAGATAAATTTTCGCAAGGTCAGAAAATGACTTTAAATCCATCGATTTAGTTAGTTTTGGGAAAAATATATCTCCATCATCACCCAGCATGCATGACAATAAGCATAGCTCACCAGCTTCTTTTGGCGTCACAAAATAACGTTTGACATCGCTAGGAGCTACTATGGGTTGTTTTTTTTGCAGCCTTTGATTAAAGCCATGTAATAGGGAACCGTCAGAAAAAACAACATTAGCGAATCTTGCTGTGGATATATTCATCACATTTGAGTAAGAAGCTAGAAAAAGCTCCATTATCCTCTTACTCGCACCCATCAAATTGACAGGATTTGCAGCTTTATCAGTGGAGACGCAGAAATATTTTTTTGCCCCCATGGAAACAGCCAAATCAATAGTTGCAATTGTGTTTAGAATATTTACTTGTATCATGCGCATTAAGGTATACGGGTCTTCTTCACTTCTTACATGTTTGAGCGCTGACAAATTAAGAATATACTCATAAGGCCCAAACTCATCTACCATTCGCATAAATTCCTGGGAACCGCAGTCCAGAGCGAAAGTTTTAAAATCACCATCTATATAACCTTGAGAACTTCGTAAATCACGAGTTAGTTCCACTAGATTATTCTCGCTAATATCAACGACATGGAGAGAACGTGGGTTTCTCATAAAAATCTCTTTACAAACAGCCTGACCAATCGTTCCAGCTCCTCCAATTACAAGAAATTTACTCTCTGAAATCTCACTCGTCAAAAATGCCTCATTTGTCAAAATATCATCATGAAAAATTGATCTATCTCTACCAACCATTTTTAAATTAATATCCACCATTTATGTGTCCCCACAAATTATTTAATATACATCTAAGAAACATTATTTATAAGGCCACGTAACTTCAATGCTCTAGTACGCCAGTTATACTCAGACTCATAATCGGATCTTGCACTTAAAGCAATCCTATTACTCAATTCGGGATTTTCCTGCAACAAGTTTGCAGCCTCAACCCACTCGGATACATCATCTGGAGTGACGAGTAATGCGTTGAGTTTTTCTACTAACACTTCTTTTAAGACTGGTAAATTAGACGAAATAATAGGCCGTCCTGCAGCCATGTATTCAAACATTTTCATAGGAGACATCCACTTCGAGGTGTCCGACCCAGATTTCCCAATAGAAACTATATTTTGATATGGCATTAACAAAATATCACAACGCTTCATGTTTTCATGAATTTCTTTATGCGATATAAAACCATAAAAATGAATGTTCGAATAAATAGTTCTTGCGCGCTCTTCAAATTCTACGTTCTGACCAGTTGGTCCGAAAATGACAAATAGTGAATTTGGCAACTGTTTTGCCATTGCCTCAATTATATCTATACCGCGGCCTGGATGAAGAGCACCGAAGTATCCAAGTATGTTTTTATAATTGACCGCATTAGGGAACGAGGCTTTATCTAAATTATTCAAAAGTAGATTTGGACGTGCTGCATCATGCAGTACGGAAACTGTATGTTTGTCAGATCCGTATTTTTCAACAAGTATCTCTTTGAGACTTTGCGATATTACAATTACTCGAATTCGTTTCGAACGTAAAAGAATTCTTTGCATAACAGCCCTAAAACCTGTCTCAACAGTATGTGTTTCATAAAGGAATCCTTTTTTAAGTAAGAGCAGTCCAAAAAAAGCGGCATATATATTTCTAGTGACTAAATTATAATCCTTATAAAGCAAAAAAAACTTAACAGAAAATAATGCTATAACTAAATTTTCGGCAAACCCAAAGAAGTTAGGGCACAATTCAAAATGAACATTTTTCAAGTTGACATCATATGTCTCTTTAAGCTTATCCTGAATTTTTTCAGATTTCCCCTCACCCTTCGCAGCCATTCCAATAACCAGCACTTGTTCATAAAGCTTAGCTAGCTCGTCTACCTGAAGAATTACATGAGTAGAATTTGCAGCCTGTGATGGAAAAATGGAAGGGGATATATAGATCAATTTAGACAATTTAGAGGGCTCCTTTAGTTCAATCATAGTTTGTAAAATGAGAATCTATCGATGTCGAAAAAATATCGAAATCCGAGATAGCCAAAACATTAGTGCCCGAAGCTTTTGGAAATAAGATTCCAATAACAAGGCGCACCATCACTCTCGGGTATGCTATCCAAGCACCGATAACAATCACGTGTTTCAAATCGACTCTCCTCAATAGCATCTTTAAAGAAATGCCATTGAAACCTTGAAGATGCTCATAGGGCGAAAGCACATGCATTGAATTCCCTGGAAATGGAAAATCATTCCATAACGTTTTACGCATGCTTTGAATAACTTATAATAACCTTCTTCATCTAATCAAACGATACTTTAGCAAAACACGCTCCCCAAATAGTCTCGCTCCAAAAGGAGTAAGGTGCTCACCATCATAAGAAATAATATCACCATCAACATAATTGAAACAATTATAAACATTATTGTTACATATCAATTTTTGTGTATCTACGAATAAACCATCAGCTTTTATGACCTCTCGTTGTAATTTCTTATTTAAGACAGTTAGTCCTTTTAATTGTTTTAAATCTTTTTGACTAGAAGAAATAGGTTTTATCCAGCTCTTTTGATCAGTATGTTTAAACCGATTAGCTGAAACTGTTCCAAAATATTTTGAACCAAATACTGTCACGTTCTTATTAATTTTTTTTATGTTTAATACCGATTCAGCCATGAAACTAGGGGAATAATCATTCCAACTAGAGGCCACCCAAATCTCATCAGCGATCTTCATTAATCTTAAAAGTTTTTCATTATGAAAAGAGTTTTCTTTTGAGCATGCGGCGTCCATGTATTGTGGGTTTTTTGAGGACCCTACAAAAAAAACCCCACAAACACTTGGTATGTAAAAAGTTGAAAACTCCATAGAGGAGTTTAAACCTGCTTCATAAGCCGCATTTACTAGGTCTTTTGAAAAACTATCTCCTATAACCAAAATATCATTTTTTTCATTGGTGGTATCAAAATTATTTAGGGTTAGGCTTACGTGCCTCTTATCAACATAATCTGCTGGATTATAAAAAACTTGATATATTTTTTTATGAGTATCAGGTTGGAAAACCATATTGCCATTTGTATATATTAAAAAGGAGCCACAGATAATAAAAAATACTATACCAAAAAAAGATCCCTTAAATACAGTCTCTCGTGAAATTTTCTTTTTATTTCTTATAGGATTTTCGATAAAGGCCCAGCTAAACCAAGCCATTGCTAATGATAAAGCGATACATAACATGACTAGTAAAATTTCTGAAGTCTCACCGACTAACCGATGGCGCGCAAATGCCAATATAGGCTGATGCCAAAGGTAGGCGCTGTAAGAAATTAATCCAATCCAAACTATTGGCTTGGTAATGAGCAACTTGTAAATAAGAGTATTTGGAACGGCAGATAAGATCAATAACCCAGTGCCAATAGTTGGAATTAGAGTATATAAACTTGGGAAAGGGGTACTTTTATCAAAGGCCACAACTGAATAACTAATCATTATAAAACCAAGCATACTTAATACTTGATTGAGAGAGGTTGATTTTGGGTGTTTGTTATATTGCAAATAGAACGCTAGAAATACCCCAATAAGCAATTCCCATCCTCTGGTTGGCAATAAATAAAACGCAGCCGACGGGCTATTATAAGCGCCCCACTGTGCGACACCTAAGCTTATTAGAAAGAATATCGTTAAAAACACTATTATCCACTCTATCCCCATGCGCCAGGTGAGCATGAGGAATATGGGGAATAGAATGTAGTACTGCTCTTCGACTGCCAGGCTCCATGTATGAAGCATTGGTTTTAGTTCAGCAACGGTATCAAAATAGCCGCTTTCTGACCAAAATAGAATGTTAGATGAGAAAGTTGAGACAGCAACTAGACTTTGCCCAAAATCTTTGAGGTCATTAGGTGTCAGCCAAAACCAGGCAAACGGTAAACAAACAGCCATTACAAAGAACAACGCTGGTAATATTCGTCGAGCACGTCGTTCATAGAAATTGACTAAGCTGAATTTACCGCCAGCCATCTCAGTAATGATGATGGTTGTGATCAAGTAACCACTAATCACAAAAAAAATATCTACTCCAATAAACCCGCCGCTGAGCCACTCAAAACCAGCATGAAATAATATAACTGGCAATACTGCAAAAGCTCTTAAGCCATCAATTTCCGCTCTATATTTCATATATATGGATTTTAACCTTCAATTAAGATGATTTTCAGTGTTACTTATAAGGTGTAATAGTCACCAAACTTTACAAAAAGGGGAAATAGGATAGCAATAAAAATTTCAAATCGTGCTATTACTTGCCACGGCCCATGAAAGAGGATGGCAGCAATTCTATTTAGGTACGTAAAAGGGATTAAAAAGCAAATTTAAGTATTCACTGCCGTAATTCTCACTTGCAGACGGAATCCCGAGAGGCCTGCTGTCTGCCCTAGCGATCGAAGTAAATTGCACCATGAGTAGTTGCCTCCCTTGAGTACAGTTTCGGCTACCATAATGGAGACATTGACATGTATCTATTCCAGTAACACATCCTGATGACCCAATATTTTGCTTTAAGTTAGATCTATCCACTAGAGAATACACGCTGTCATCCTCTAGTCTTTCAACATTTTTGGTTTGACCATACTTAAGTTCGGTTGTCACTTTTTTTGAGTGCGACGCCGAAATAAAAGAGAATGGGCCGTTATCCTCACTAATATCTGAGAGGTTTAGGAACACCTTCAGCTGTCTACTATCAACATTGTCTAAGTGGAATTTTTGGCTTCCGGTTAACCCAGATGTATTCAGCTCACTAGGTGGTGAATTCCAAACCTCTATGCCCGAAATAACAGGGAATTCTCCCAAATATTTTGCAGCAGTTCCTACTAATATAGGCGATGTGCAAAATCTTAATAATCCTTTGTAATCAGGTAGCTTCTCATACTCCAAGTGATTTACTAAATACGACTTTTTAACTCGTTTGACTGCTGACGTTAAAATATCTTTGCAGTCACTTATAGCATCCTCCACGAATGGAATGTTTGATGCATCAGCCTGAAAAAAACCGTCTGTTAAATCTAATTCATTTAATTGATAAATATTTTCTTGATGAATTCTCTTACGGATACTCAGCCAAGGCGCATAGAGAAACAAGTTTATCTTTTTCACCACAGCAATTCTTTTCTTCATCTTAAGGTTACTGGTCATTTGCCTGACTAATCTCCTTAAAATTTTATAAACAAACACTTTCCAGCATTTGTAAAACACATTTGCACTATAAGTCATAAGCTTTGATTCCTGTAAAAACTTAACCGATGCCCGGAAAGTCGTTTTGTGAAAAATATTTTCTTTCTGGAAGATCAAGAAAACTGCAGATCCTGCTCATTGCTGAAAGTCTAAAAAAGGTATCCCATAAATTTGACTCATCCCATTTTCGATCCGTATCAGTCCAATGCGTTGCTACTAATCGATGCTTATACCTTAATAAGTTGCAGCCACTTTTTAAAGATGAAAACCTGAGATGACTAGGCTGACGCAGTATGTGCTTTAAATGAGGGATTACCTTGGGAATTCCTTTCTCTCTCAATAATTTAGACTCGCAAAACCCTCCATCCTCATTCTGCTCTAAGAGCAAAGTTTCAAGGGTGCGTGAGAGAATATCTGTTTGTTTGATGTCACCTGTGAATCGGCTAGTCAACATAAATACTGCATCGTAATCATAACAGCCTCCCCCGCCTGGGTATGGAGAAAAATGTCCTTTACTATCGGCCAGAGATAGTACTTTGGTCGCTGCTTTTCTCCACGGAGCCTCCGAATAACCTAAATACTCGAATATCTCATATTGATGATATCCATTTTGGAATTGAAGATAAGTAATGTCTCTTCCAGCTCCCCAAAAGCCATTCGTATTGAGCGCATTCACATTGAATCGCAACCAATTCTTAATTTCAAATTCTTTGTCAATATTTAAAAACCGATCTGCATATAGCAAGATTATTGCCATAAACATTGCTTGATTTCCGCTCCCTGCCGATCCCTTACCTACCCCTCGCTCGACCATATTAGCGATGGCATCTAATTCTAAATAATTTTTTAATATCACATTATTCGCTTTAGTTAACGTTCCTCCAAGTATGTTTAAGGCACTCAACGAGAAACATAGTAACTGTAATGTAGGTTTATCTAGCTCAAGATTGATATTTTCTTGCGATCTTCTTAAATAGAAACCGTTAAACTCTTGATTTAAAGAATCAATCAATTGTTCTTTACGCTCATCCAGCCAGATTTTATCCATGCACAAGGCCTTGATAAATATAGCAAAGCATCTCGCAAATGGACTTGGCTCTGATCTCTCAAAAAGCTTAAACCCTGAGGGAATTTCCAGCTCATTAACATAGGTGTTCGCTCTTGAAACGGCGTTGTGGACTTCAATCATTCGTCGATTCTCTTAAACTCTGCACCATCATTTAGCACTCTTTTAAAAGGAGTATAGATGGTGTAAAGCGTGATAAACAATAATAAAGGCATAGGAAGCGTGCTTAAAAGAATATTTGAATAAAAATAAAAATCGAAAATAAAAATTGACAATATAATAATTAAGATTGAAGTATTTTTATATTCCAAAGAACCTTTACCAACCTCTTTTCTGATAAGTCTCCGCTTACTCACCAATGAGAAAAATGGTGCGATAAGCAGATATGAACAAAGTGTCAAACCAACCATTCCGCCCTCTATAAAAACCTCCATTGCAGAACTTATAGCCCCTCTAAATCCCAATCTAGAAAATAGAGTATCACTTGCATTAATATATTCAGAAGGCGTAATATAACCAAACCCATAGCCAAATAGCTGATTGAACGTATCGCTAAAAAACATCAAATTAATCCCTTTAACCCATACTATAGCTCTTCCAATTTGTACATTAGTATCGGATAGAGCATCTAATTCCGATCCTTGTAAAGGGCCGCCATAATCCATTGTTAAATATTCGATGGCATAAGAATATAAGTAAGTTATCCTATTTTCTGAGGCGATACTTAAAGCTGCTTCGGTCCCTGATAGGCTTCCAATCTTATTGCTTGCAAAGCTGAGCATGCCGATAATTATCATTAACAATAAAGAGCCTTTTAGTATTGAGCTTAGGTTCCAATTTTTTGAACGTAAAGCATAAACACAACTAAAAATGATGGGAATCCCCAAATAAATTATAGATCTTTTTTCATTAAGAACCCCAAACCCGACGAGAAGTACTATCAAGCCCAGGGTCAGCCACAACCTTCTTGGATAAAACAATATACAAACAACTGGAATCATTAACGCAGGGAATAAAAACCCCAACTGCCCAGCACTATGATGCATTGATCCAATCAAGAACCCCTCATCAATTTTTCCTAAAATAAAAAATTTAAATAACACAAAAATAAACTGTGAAGCAATCAAAAACTTAACAATCCGTTTTAGAAATATCTGATTTTTTTGGGCCCTAATAACAGAACAAATTTGACATGCCGCAATTAAGCAAAATAACAAAAATATATATTTTTGTGCCACAAGTAGAGCTATGACGAGTGACCCGAATAGCCAGTAACTCGATATAAAACTGTACATTGCTAGCAGAGTTAACACTCCAAAATAGGGCTTAATTCCTTTAGGAAAGTGTATTTTGAATCTTTGCTGTCCAGCTATATATAATAATACTGCAGCAAATACGATTTTTTGAATCAGAGCGCCAGCCGGCAAAAACGCGAAAATTACTCCAAAAAATGATACTAGAATGAAGCTCCAAACATAGCCTCGACGAGTCACTGAAGGATCTAAATTAAAAGGGTAATCATGCATTTTTTTTGGTCAGGAAAGAGAGATATGCTTCTTTATTTCTAAATGCTGCTAAGCAAAAAATGCAAAGTATCGCTAATCCTGCTTGCATATCTCTAACCGTTAAACCTAGAATTTCATAGCTTAATCCATATATAGGGTACTGCAATGAACCTACCAACAACATAAATACTCCGAAGAGAAAAGCCTCTGCTATTGGATTCAAAAAAACTTTGATAGAATACCCGCTATAGTCAACTAATAATTTTAAATATATAATCAATCTAATAATTAGAGCAAAACAATACCCTACCCCAACACTCATTACTCCTAAAGCATTTTCGTAGCATATAATCGTAATCATAAGCCCGGCAAAGGCACTCAAAATATCAATATTTCCAGGTTTATTAAAATCCCCTGCTCCGAGTATCAATGCTCGAACTAGGTTAGTCAGTAAAGTTAAAGTATAGCCTGCAACCATAACAGCAAGTAAATATCCTAAATCCAATGCGAAATTTGGAGTATCGCTATCTAACGGAAGCCATATATCAAAGACAATATGTCCAAAATACCAAATATTGCAAGCGAGAAAATAAAAAGGAGTCATTGAAATGCTTATCGCTGAGATCATTGCATCAATCACAACCTCTTTCTGCTCAACGCTTCTAATTTTTCCCGCTCTTGGTGACATGACCGTTACAAAAGACTGAAAAAATGGAGTGATGTTAATTAAAATATATAAAGCTAACGAGACCAATGAAATAGTAGCAAAATCTTTAGTAGAACCCAGATAAAATATGAATCCTGAATTTAATATCAATGCCCCAATAGTTACTTTAACTGACGCAAAGCTCTGCTTAGTAAGTAAAATTAAATCCTTTCTTTCTGCCTTCTCAGAAAAAGATGAAACAAATAAATTTTTATCTAATAAATTGGCATATAAAAAATGTATAAACACAGCTATAAACTGACAGCCAAATACAGTTAAAAATGTAGTCGTGAGGTTAAGATTGCCTGAAATAGATAGAAAGTATATAAGCAATAGTTTTATTATGTTTGATAAAGACTCTGTGACATGGACGAAGACGTATCTGTGTCTAGAAAATAAATATGCAGTGAATATTCTTAATGGAAGGCACAAGCCTGCATAAATAAAACAACCTAAAAATAAATAAAAACTACTCTCCATAGACGCTGGAAAAAGCTGTAACTTGATATCTATAAGGTAGGCACCAGGGCCTGCCATCACAAGTAAGAAAATACTTGCTGCGACAAAAACCATCATTGTAGATTTTACAGCGGATAACTCAGCTTTTGAATTTTCTACTTTTGCGAAGATTCTAACCGAGGCATTTGTAACACCCAGATCAAGAAGCATTAAAGCAGCCGCTAACTGAGATGAAAACTGCCAAAGACCAAAGATCTCTATCCCCAAAGCAGACATTAAGATTGGAATAGTTGCTATAGGCACAGCTACGCTGGTTATCTTTGAAAACCAAATCGCTATTATGTTATATTTATCTTCTTTCAATAGGGCTGACCGGAACCTTCTTTATTTTGAATGAACCTAAAAATTTTCAAGGCAATATCTGCACTAATAATACCTTCTTTTACCAAAGGCCAGGCGTCTAGTTCTGCTTCATAGACATAATCTAAACAAGTACTGCCAGGCTTTATGGGCAAATGATGAAAGCCCAGATGGCTCATTACAGACACGCGATGATTGCCCTGCATAACGACACATACCCGCCTTGACCCATCAGCTGGGACCAAAACTGTTCCATTAATATCGGAATTAGGGTGCCTATATGGGTTGAAGCCATGATTTTCAATTGCGTCGCGCAAAGAACTTATTGACGCAACCTCAGAGTGGATGAGCGATTGATCACTCGGTCCAAGGAACCTAGATATCTTAACGGTTTTTGTCGATACTGCAGAGCCATCGCTAAAAGTACCCCACGGATATACAAATACAGGAAGTACTTCACTGCCGACAATGCCAGATACATCGAAAAATGTCTCTGGTCTAAATTGATTATGGAACCTATATATCGGCGTTTCAGTTATCTCGAAATGCGGCACATCTCTAATAAAATTCAACGTATCTACTAGATGATGTCCATCATTATTACCAAAACCTACACCGAAAATGTTCCGGCAATCACTAATGTCAAATTTTTCAGTACGAAAGGGATGTAATATTTTTCGACAGAAAGATAGGATTATGGATATGCTTTTACTTTTATTAAGCATAGATTTTCTTAGATATAACCTTCATTGTTAAACACATTACCAACTTTACAATAGACAATAGGGATCTTATTTTAGACTTATAGGCCCCTAAAGATAGAACTATGAATTTAATTTACCTGAAACAATATTTACGACTGTTTTAACATAACGCTTTGTATGACTTAGCAAGGTTGGAATTCGACCACGATGCAATATTTGATCGGGCTGCTTAAAGATATCCCTATCGACTTTACTCGCAACGAGGATAGCTCGCCTTTGCCGCGGGTCATCAACACGATAAAAATACATAAATCCTTGACGTTTTAAGATTGATTCTAGTGCCGCGTAGCTAAGTAACCAGTACTCAGTGCCGTAATAATCGTCCTTATCTATACCTTTTTGGGAAAAATAAGCATAAGGCTCATCATGCAATCCGTGCTTAAGTGACTTCCATTCAAATAATACCGTATCTGTTATCGATGATATTGCAGCTATAGCCTTAAAAGGATCAGGAACTCGATGTAAAAAACCCATGCAAATACACAAATCAAAATGTTCTTGTTTTTGGATTTCGGGGGAATAAATATCCATTACTTCAAAATCTAAATTTTTGGGCTCGAGGATAGATTGAACAAATTTTGCCTTTTTGATTCGCAATGTATCAATATCCGCTCCCTTAACATAGGAAGCCATTGCAGATATTTTGGTAGAGAAGAATCCTTCATTACACCCTATGTCAAGCACTCGTTTTCCTGAAACATCGAGCATATTTAATATGGGCTTAATTCTTTCCCATTTAACTAGATTTTTACCATGTGAAACTTGTTGTTTAGGTGATGTTTCTATTCCGTGGGTTAATAGGATATTGTGGTTCCAAGGCTGCTCACTTCCCAATTCAGCAATCTTTCCCTCAATATCGGTTTTCTTTAATTGAATCTTCATTACATTTAGTTCCTTAGTTTTTGATTACCTAGTTCTTGCAAACATAAATAAACATTTGTTATATTTTTTTAACTTACATTTTTTAAGACCTTGATTTTCCGATAACACATTTTGTATTTTTTCAATTTTTTCATGGTCAAACCCTTGTAATTTTTTCATAGTGAAATTGTAATCATTGCTTCTTCTCAAAGAGTTATAGCTTTCTTTAAGTTGCAAAAGAAGAAATTGTTGCCAAAGGTTTTTTTGAGTAGCCTCACCAGTGTTGTTTATTTTAATTTCTTTCAGCTTATTTATAATTAGTTGTGTTGTTGGCTGGTGATGCGAAAAATAATCTTCTAATACTTGATGTCTTCTATGTTCATCATTTGGATATCGTTGATTATTTGTTAAATACTCAATAACTTGTGAAATTTTACTAAATTCTATACTTACCTCTAGGGGGATTTTTGTCACTATATCTTTTGGGTAATTTTCAGGCATATAAGAAATTGGTAGCTTGCCCAGAAACGAAGACTCAATTGCGGTTGTGCAATCAGGGTGGATAATCTGGTCTGCCGCCAATAACCACGGCACTACTGACCCACTATAAATAACCTTTATATTGTCAATGCCTTTAAATGCATCCACATAGAGGTTGAGATCTTCTTCCGGATGAGGGCGCAAAATAATTTTTTTATCCACCTTGCTGGATAATTCTATTATCAATTTAACAAAAGCATTAACTTTTATTTTATCAAAATTAACAATATTCTTAATATTCTTAAATCTATTGCCATAATTCTCTATGACAAAATCGTCACCTTTTATATTATTCCCAAAACCCATGTTTGTATTTATCAATATAAAACTACCATGCTTTTGGGTTATCTTTTCCACATCTTGTTTATATAAGTAATGGAATTCTGGCTTCAGCAGTTCAAACCGAGGATGACCTGTAATTATTGTTTTTTCAGCCCCTCCTGTATTCTGTTTAATCAACTCATACTGTTTGATACCCCATAGAAAAACAGTATGGGTGTAATCGAAAAGTTGCGGTGCATATCTTTCTTTCAAAGTACTATTATCCGAAAAATCAACAGCACCCTCCTCATCTAAATTTACAATAACACCGTTATTTTCTTGGATTTTCTCATAAAGGGGCTCTGATACATCAGCATGGTAGCCCTTATCTAGATAGATATAATTTTTAAGATGCTTGGCAAGATGGTAGATGTTACTTTTACTGCCTAAATAACAGTTAAACCCGGCGTGGGCCAGCAAATTGCATAGAAATACTTTATAAAGAAGCTCTCTAGAACTGGTTTCAATAGGGATTAAAATGTTGATAACCATTTACTCCTAACAATTAGACTTCATTATGCGTTTTAGTGCGCTAAGATCTTCCGGCGTATCTATATCTAGACTATCTTCTGCATTCATAATATAAGGATAAGCACCATTAGAGGGGAATGCATTTTTCTTTTTAAAATCTGAATAGAGAAATACATATATGGCTCCATTTGCAGCATAAACTGTGGGGATATCTTGGCGTCTTTGATTGGTCATTTCTTCTCCAAATAAAGCTTGCAAACAACCATCTTGATCTACCAAAAAAGATTTGAAGGGTGATTTAGACATTTGAGTGACACTAACCAGCTTATTGAGTCCTTGTTCCATCATTTCTCTCAAGGCATCGTCAATATGCGTCACTGAGCGTAATGGCGAGGTAGGCTGGAGATAAACAATATATGGATTTTTCTTAAGTAAATTTTTGGATAAATTGTTAATCAAGTGTTCAACTACACTATTAGCTGAAGCTGTATCAGATGAATACTCTGCAGCTCTGAATATAGGCTTTGCACCAACCTCTTTACCGTATAGTAAGGTAGCCTCATCATCCGAAGACAGATAAACTTCATTGATATATTTGGAATTCAAAGCAGCTTTAAGTGAGTAGCCAACTAAAGGAACACCATTAACTGTACGCATATTTTTACCAGATAAGCCCTTAGAACCACCTCTAGCGGGTATTAATGCGAGAATAGGCTGTTCATTTACTAACATAGCTTACGTTGCACCGGCTATTGACATTAAAGTTATATACATATTTCTTATCGCCTTACAGGGTTGATCTGATAATTTTCGAACATTCACTTAAAACCATTTTAGAGATCAACCGTGGAGAATTATGAGAGATAGTTTGGCGGACAATCTATATATTCTGAAACTCATTACGAGCACTTTCTAAATCCTTGGGCGTTCCAATATCAGTCCAGTATTCATGAACAGGAAAAACTGTCACCTTACTTTTATTCATTAAACACTGGCCAATTACATCTGTCATATTCCAAAAAGTATCAGAAGGAATATCTTTTAAAGCATCTGTTGACAATGCATAGATACCAGCATTGCAAAAAAAACTTTGAGATGGTTTTTCTAACAATTCAATAACTTCAGTTCCTTTAAAATCAATAACACCATAAGGTATTTCAACATGATAGTTAATGGCACTTACGGTAATCATTGCGTCATGCTCTTGATGAAAGTGAAAAAGGTTCATGAAATCAGATGTCGTCAAAATATCACCATTCATTACGAGAATTGATTGAGACTTTTCCAATTCTGGCAATAATGACAATGCCCCTCCCGTCCCTAATTTTTTATTCTCATCAAGGTATTTAATGACAACACCGAAATCATGACCATCACCGAAATGCTCTTTTATAATCTCACCGAGATAATTAACAGATATATAAATTTTAGACATGCCTATTTTAGCTAAGCTCCTCACCTGCCTTTCTAATAAGGGTATGCCATTTATTTCAATCATTGGCTTAGGTAAGTTTTCAGTAAACGGCCTCAATCTTGTACCTTCTCCTCCCGCCATGATAACTGCTGCACAAAATGTTTTCTCTATTTTGCCTTCATTAGTACCATCGAGAAACTCCATCTCATGAAAGGTTCTTACATAACAATCGTTGGCATCAACTAAAGGAAGAGAACGAATGTTATTTTTATCCAAAAGATTCCTAAGCGAACTATCTGATGCATTAACAGATGCAACTACTGGCGAATGATTCATGGCATCAGTGACCAATGTATCTAATGTACAGCCTCGTAAAAGGCAGCGACGAATATCACCGTCAGTCAAAGTCCCAATAACATGCTTATCTTCAGATAACACTACGGCTAATCTTTTAACCGAATTTTCAATTAACTGCACGGCAGTCATCAAGGTTTTATTGGAATCAAGTATATTTTCAATCATTGATACCAACCTTCTTTCGCGGCGCCTTTAAGGGTCATCTTTTTCCGTATAATCTCTGTTCCAAGAGGAGCTGTAGACAAAATATCTGCAATTTTTTTACCAGCATCCCCAAGATAGTAGGGGTTATCAGTTGCTTCGCAATTAGCCTTAAACTTTTCATCAAAAAAGCAGTTATTAACAACATCAACTATATTGCTAGAATCATAGTCGACATCAATGACATTTTGGCCTCGTAGTCGTCCTTCTTGTCTTGAACCTATATTCACGGTTGGGCAGCCAAATACTGGTGTTTCTTTAATTCCCGAAGAAGAGTTGCCTACACATGCAATTTGATATTTTTTGTTTTCTGCCAAAGCAAGTACACCATGGTAAAGGTAACGACCAAGAGAGCGACGGACTTGAATACCTGCGACTTTTTTATTATTTAACTTATCTAACTCTGAAATAATGGCCTGTCCGCCAGCATCATTATTTGGATAAGTACAAATAATTTGAATTCCCTCTCCAGCAAGCTTAACCATTGCCTCTATAGAAGGTATAACTTGATTCTTAGCATCATCAAATTCTGTTGTCACAGAGTGTTGGGTGAATAAGACAATTGGTTTATTCAAATCTAAATCAAGCTTGTTAATAATTTCATCTGGAGTCGCATAGCTTCCTGCTGCAATTAGGTCAATTGCGGGGAAGCCAACTGTGTGCACCCTCCAATCTTCTTCGCCCATCGCAAGAACACGATTAGATGCCTGTTGGTTTGTTGTAAAATGTAAATGTGCTAATTTAGTCATTGCATGCCGTACAGAATCGTCTAAAGCACCGCCCTCAGTGATATCTCCGCCTTCAATATGTGCAGTAGGAATATTCATTTGAGTAGCTGCAATAACCGCGGCAAACCCTTCAAATCTGTCGGCATAAACAACCATTATATCCGGCTGTATTTCGGCCAACGCTTTGCTTATAGATAAGACGCCTGACCCAATTGCTTGAGCTGTTGCATATAATGTGTCAGCATCCATATCAATTTTAATTTCAGCATCGATATGAAAACCATCACTTTTTATTTCGGCCACTGTTCCACCAAAATTTTGGTCTAAATGCGCCCCAGAAACGAGTAATTTATAATCCAGATCAGGATGCTCATTTATCGCTTTTAATATCGGATATTGGAGGCCATATTCGGCACGGTTACCAGTAAAAACAGCAATTTTTCGTTTTTTCATTGAATCCTCATTTCATTATTTAATAATCGTTTAATACCATCTTCTAATTTCATCTTAGGAGCCCACCCAAATGAATCAAAGGTATCTGAAATATCCAAAAAAATAGCTGAATAAGCTTCAGCAGATTTAGTTAGAGTGCGGGTGTATTGTTTATCAACACCTGAGGAAAGTAAAGTTGCATCAATTAACTCCCCAATTGAAACCGCTCTTCCAGAAGCAACATTATAAATACCTTTGGCTTTTCCTAAGGCCATCTCCACCAAGGCATCTACGGCATCGTCAACCCATAAAAAATCTCTTATTGGCTTATCATTCCAGACTTTAACTTCACCAGCACATCGTACCTGTTGAATGATTTTTGAAAACACATTTTCGGTAGACATTCCAACTCCGTATAAATTGGAAATTCTAGCAATAACCCCATTATTTTTATCAAATAGCATTTCGCATTCTAATTTTGATTGCGAATAAACATCAGTAGCTAAAACTGGATCTATAGGCTTATGCCGCCTTTTATCCTTGTCCCCATAAACAACCGCCGATGATGCAAAAACAATGCGTTGGTAACCCTTTGAAACTAATGAATTAGCCAAAGCACCTGCCTCAGATAAATAAGCACTGCCTATCTTATTAACCTGCGCACGATTAGGATTCTCAGCCAGGTGTATTAAAACATCACCACTAGGTGTATCAAAATAATTATCAACGACTAAAGAATCGGGAAACTCAACTGGATGTCTTGCCACAGCACACGTTTTAACTCCCCTTCTTAATAATTCCTTTACCACCCTATGACCGACAAAACCTGATGCTCCCGTGACTATAACCTTCACGACATAAACACAATGGATTCAAATGAATTTATATTTAATATCATTTTCTTGAATAAATAAGTTTTGTAGGACAGATAGCTCTAAACGAATCGGAGAAGGTGAGTGACGGGGTTACTGTGTCTATTGTTAACAGATGGTTTTTTGTAGATGGCTTTATAAAACCTAAATGTGCTACTGGATCGTATTTGACCCTATCTGTTCCAAGCAATTGTTGCATAACGTAACAAGTGCTCACTCTTTTATCTACCATCCCAGCGATAGGGCGCGCAGTCTTCTGCAGCAAATACAGAAAGTCGAAGTCAAATGTTAACATATCATCTAAAGATGATTTGTAATCAGGACCATCGATGAATACAAAATCATATTCTCTGTTAGGAATATCTTTATATCTAATACCTCGATAGATTGAGAAAAAGTCTTCCATTAAATCACTACAATGAAAATCAACATATTTTTTTAACGGCTCTGGAAGTAGATCTCTAGACATATCTAGGTATTCTCTATGCGAATCCATTGACGTTATTCTACCCACTTTATGGCCTTCACCCTCCAGCTCCAGCAAAGCAGTCGCCATAATAAGGGTTGTAACCCCAGTTCCACATTCTAGTATCTCCACAGGCTTATTTTTTCGAACATAGTCATATAAATACAGATAATCAATATAACCGCATCCTGTAGACTTAGTTTTTTTTAAATATTCCTGAAGATTTGCCCATAGAACTTTATTTTTTCTAATCTTCCACTCAGCAAAGTACTCCAACACACGTCGCCTTTCGATCAAAATTCTATTTCGTAATGCCTTTATCATGATTTCTCCTTATTTATTTAGTAAAATCAACTATTTCACTTTCCTCTAAATGCTTATCTATTGGAATATCAACAGAAGCTTTTTTACCTAGAACTTGCTCATAACTATCGGCTAGGATAGCGCCCGTGCCTGGTCTTTTAACCCAGATATTATTTAACGTGAAAATATCGCCCGCTTTTATTGGCGCTATACTTACAACCGTAGCAAATGCAAAGTCTATAGTGCCCTGTTCTTCTGACACAGGACCTTTTTTCCCACCTCTTTCTTGCATCAATATGCGACTGCCTTCAATCAATTCTTTGCAAGCATCTGTATCCATTGAGCAAACAATATCAGGCCCTTCGCGGGACATAGAATCAGTAAAGTGACGCTCAAGAATAGATGCTCCTAAAGCAACAGCGCCAAAACAAGCTAAATTATTAATAGTATGATCTGACAAACCAACCACAGCATTGGGAAATACTTTCGAAAGCTCAACCATTGCACCCAAACGGACAAGATGAAACGGTGTTGGGTATAAATTTGTCGTATGAAGTAACGCATATGGAACTTCAAACTCTTCAAAAATATCAACCGCTTTGGCGACACTTTCAAGCGTATTCATTCCAGTACTTAGAATTATTGGTTTGCCAAAAGCAGCGATATGTTTTAATAAAGGGTAGTTATTACACTCTCCTGAACCAATCTTATAAGCTGGAATATCCATCTTATGCAGCCTGTCGGCTGCTGCTCTAGAAAAAGGAGTACTTATAAAAATCATTCCTTTTGATTCAACATATTCTTTAAGTTTGTATTCATCATTTTCAGATAAAGCGCAATTTTCCATGATTTCATATATTGAAATATCTGCGTTTCCAGGAATAATCTTCTTTGCGGCGCTGCTCATCTCATCTTCAACAATATGAGTTTGATGCTTTACAATCTCGACCCCAGCACTTGCCGCAGCATCGACCATTTCAAATGCAGTTTTAAGACAGCCACCATGGTTTATGCCTAGTTCTGCAATAACAAGAGGAACTTCACTCTTACCCACTTTTCGATTCGCAATATTGAAAAAACCAGACATTTTAACCTCCAAGCAGCGGAATATAACAAGCCACTGCATAATTAAGTATCGTCAAATTAACGAGATAGCTATTTTATTAGTAAATTACTTTTAACAATGTTCTCAATGGTTACTTGATTTGTTAGTAAAAGCGGGGGCACAACCATGTAAATAGTGGAGTCTCTTGTTGCATAAAAACTGGCACATCAAGCCAAAATTGCATAGAGACTGAAAATATTACTACTTAGGGCTACACCAACCAAAGTAAGCCGGAGAACGGTACAATTTTAACTTTATAATCGGCCATCTACTTGATCTGAACGTAAAAGGTATTTTACGTCATAAAGCACATGATGCTCTTTGCCAAAAGATTTCAATTCATCTAACGTCATTTTTTTGAACTGATCATGGTTAACAGCAAGTACAATGGCATCATATTTCCGTGCAATAGGATTGTCTATTACCGTGATGCCGTATTCTTTTTCAGCCTCAACTTTGTCGACCCAAGGATCATAAACATCAGTATTGCAATGATACTCAGCAAACCCATCAACTAAATCAACTACTCTTGAATTACGTAAGTCTGGGCAGTTTTCTTTAAACGCTAATCCCATAATAAGGACATTGGCATCAACGATATGAATGCGCTTCTTGATCATCAATTTAGAAACCTGATCAACAACATAAGAACCCATATTGTCATTTAAGCGCCGTCCAGCAAGAATAATTTCTGGATGATAACCCACCTCAATAGCTTTGTGGGTTAGGTAATATGGATCAATGCCGATGCAATGCCCGCCGACCAAACCGGGACGAAAATCCAAAAAGTTCCATTTGGTCCCTGCTGCTTCCAGTACCGCTTCAGTATCGATATCCAACTTTTTAAATATCATCGCTAGCTCATTAATTAATGCGATGTTGATATCACGCTGAGTATTCTCTATGACCTTTGCAGCTTCAGCGACTTTAATACTTTCAGCTTTATGTGTACCTGCAGTGATAATAGTTTTATAAAGGTCATCCACCTTGACCGCAATCTCTGGTGTTGAACCTGACGTGACTTTCTTTATTGTGGTGATACGGTGCTTTTTATCTCCGGGATTTATTCTTTCAGGAGAGTATCCACAGTAAAAATCTTGATTAAATACCAAACCTGATTTTTGCTCAAGAATCGGCACGCAAACTTCTTCTGTGGCGCCAGGATAAACAGTAGACTCATAGATCACAATATCTTCTTTCTTCAACACTCTCCCTACAGATTCACTAGCCATAATGAGTGGCATTAAATCGGGATTTTTATTCTTATCAATGGGTGTCGGAACCGTCACAATGAAGATATTACAGTTTTTAATATCATTAGTATCGGCTGAAAAATGGAGTTTTTTTGAGTCCTTGAGTTGGTCGCTGTCAACCTCTCTTGTGGAATCATTGCCGTTCAATAATTCTTTAATCCTCGACTTGTTAATATCAAAACCAACCGTTTCAAATATCTTTCCAAACTCAACCGCTAATGGAAGGCCAACATAACCTAATCCAATAATGGCAATTTTTATGTTTTCTTTATTAGTCATAGATTTTTGTATTCGCGATACCAGTCAACGAAATTTTTAACCCCTTGCTTCATACTCATTGACGGTTTGTAATTAAACTCTCTCACTAGATCATCAATATCAGCATAGGTGTCTGGGACATCGCCAGGCTGAAGCGGTAATAGCTCTTTAACTGCTTTGATGCCTAGAGAATCTTCGATGGCCCCAATGTAATCTAGCAATTCAACTGGTGAATTATTACCAATATTATATACACGCCATGGTGCCGCGGAAGTTCCAGAATCTGGGTTATCCCCATCCCACTCAGGATTGGGTGTAGCCGGTCGATCAAATACTCTAATGACCCCCTCTACGATATCATCAACATAAGTAAAGTCTCTCCTATGATTACCGTAATTGTACAGTGAAATTTTCTCACCCTCTAAAATCGCTTTTGTAAACATAAATAAAGCCATATCTGGTCGGCCCCATGGTCCATATACTGTAAAAAACCGCAACCCAGTTGTCGGCAAGCCATACAAATGACTGTAGGTATGAGCCATAAGCTCATTAGCTTTTTTACTTGCTGCATACAAGCTTAAGGGGTGGTCTACATTATCGTGTATAGAAAACGGCATCTTGGTATTAGCACCATAGACCGAACTGCTTGATGCATAAACAAGATGCGGCACACTGCTGTGGCGACACCCTTCCAGTATATGAGTAAATCCAACTATATTAGTATTAATATAAGCAAGTGGATTTTCTAATGAATATCGAACCCCAGCTTGTGCTGCTAAGTTGACCACTCCATCAAAGCTGTGCTCTTGAAACAGTTTTTCTACAGCCGCACCATCCTCAATATCCATACGTATATGAGTATAGTTGTCGTGATCATTGTGACGAGCTAGCCGAGCTTCTTTAAGAGAGGGGTCGTAATAATCATTATGATTATCTATGCCCACTACTTCATCACCTCTAGCAAGAAGTTGAATTGAGAGTGCTGAGCCAATAAAACCAGCTGCACCTGTTACTAATACCTTCATATCTAAACCTCAATCACTATTAAATAAATCTCTCGTAAATACTTTCTCAGCCACATCAGCTAGCTCACCAGCCATTCGATTCGAGATAATGATGTCTGACAATGCTTTAAAATCTTCAAGAGAGCATAGAACCTTTGAGTTAAAAAACTCACTATCATTCAAAGATGGCTCATAAATAACAACTTCAATACCCTTAGCCTTGATGCGCTTCATAATCCCCTGAACCGCACTCGCCCTGAAATTATCAGAACCGTGCTTCATCACCAGACGATAGATACCTACCGTCTTTGGATTCAACTTAATAATAGAATCAGCGATAAAATCCTTACGCTTGGTATTCGAAGACACAACGGCCTGAATCAGTGTTTGCGGTACCTGATCATAATTTGCCAGTAACTGTTTAGTATCCTTGGGCAAGCAATAACCACCATAGCCAAAGGATGGGTTGTTATAACCATCTCCTATACGCTCATCAAGACACACACCCTTAATAATACTCTTACTGTCAAGACCGTGAGCCATTGCATATGAGTCTAATTCATTAAAAAAGGACACTCGCATAGCCAAGTAGGTATTAGCAAATAGCTTAAGTGCCTCAGCCTCAGTTGATCGAATAAATAGTATTTCAATATTTTCTTTTTCTGCACCCTGCTTCAGCAGGCCCGCAAATTCTTCACCGGCTTTACACTGACTACCCACGATGATTCTCGACGGATAGCGATTATCGTTTAGCGCTCGGCCCTCTCTTAAAAACTCAGGCGAGAAGATAACTCGGTTACTCCCAAATTTTTGCTGAAGCGATTCAGTATGACCTACTGGAATAGTCGATTTAATGACTACCAACGCATCAAAATTTAACTTAAGCGCATCCTCGACCACAGCGTCCACTGCAACCGTATCAAAACGGTTTGTCTCTGAATCATAGTTAGTGGGAGTTGCAATAACAATAAAGCTAGCGCCCTCATAGGCCAATTGCTTATCCAATGTGGCGACTAGGGACAGTGACTTTTCGGCCAGAAAAACTTCGATTCCAGTATCGGCAACCGTGGATTGCTTGTTATTGATCTTATCGACTCTTGTCGCATCAATATCCAGTACGGTTACATCATTATGCTGAGCCAAGAGCACCGAAAGCGACATCCCCACATACCCTGATCCAACCACTGTTATTTTTGTTTTCTTAGTCAAGATGATTAAGCTCTTATAGTGTTAAAATAATCGTTAATTGATTTTTCTTTTATGTACTCCAGAAACTCCAACAAGCCTTACTTTTTAATTCTAATCTCTGATAGTAACCATTGTCGTTCTTTGAAGTCATTAATTTAATGATCGCCAATACTATTGGCGTACTTTCTACAATTCTACTCGGCACAGCCTTCACGGTGAACGAATTAAGCAACGAGGCATACCCTACAAAATATGACACAAAAACTACCTTAGAAACTATTTAAGAATTTTTTCTTCAATATGATGAAGTTCCATTTTTTTAAATTTTAATAAATAAAATGCTTCAGCATAGACGAGCAACTCTCTCCATCTACCAAAATATGAAAAGGTAAGTCGCTTCAGATAAGAAAGATCAATATCCCCAGTGAGCTCATACCGCTCCAGTCTTCCAATAAAACTTTTTAGATCATTCATATCACATGAATCATACGCCAAGTATCGGCAACGTTTTGAAATACCTGCATGATGAAACATATTCTTCAGAACCGCATCGCGAAATACAATATTTGGAATTACGATTACTGGAGTTCCTTTCTCAGGACTTTCACTTAAAATTTCGGTTTTTACTAAGACGCCCTCCTTCAAAACTATGGATTCACAAGGGCCATCGGGATTAGTAATCAAAAACCGAACTTTACCTTTGCAATTTATAGCACCAGATTTTTTGAGGATAGAATGAAATTTTTCTAAAACTCTTCCATTTATCGTAAGCTTTAACTCTCGATCTCGAGACATTGAAATACGCTCATGAACATCTTTCAAGTATTCTGTAATGTAATTTTGACTGTCCGTAAAACAAGTTTCATCAGCACAATTGAAACCATTATTGGAACTCCAAGAAGAGCCAGGCAACATTACCTTCAGATTCCAATCTAAGTCATCACTTAATTCTTCTAGGTAATCCCGAAGCTCAATTGGATTGGAAATATAGTTATTGAACTTAATTACATCATCATTTAAATGACAATGATTGGATGCAAACGGCACAGCAAATCTAGGCTTTACCACATCCATGAACAACCTGAATGATCTAAAATAATGCTCTCGATCATCACTTACAAAAGAAGCATCTCCGGGTATCTCATAACAAACCCTAGTATTTGCTGATGAATGAGAACGCAAAGCGAAGTCTATCGGGCCATGATTACTCAATATTTTTTTCAGAGGCAACCCAGAAACTTTTGCATCATTAACATTCAGGATAGTTGTTCCGTTAGCCTCGATTACAATGGCACTATCGGTAAGAAATAGACCGAAGTTGTAAAATGTAACTTTTATATCACCTATAAGTAGTGATTTCGAGTGAGACAACCTTCTGATATCTCTAAACCCGATTGACCTCATGTCTTTTTCTGACCTAAGGTTAGGATCATCAGCGATGATGAGAGGCTTTCCCTTGAAGTACTTTTTTAATGTAGGGCCATGCCAGTGATCCCAATGAACGTGACTAATTACAACAGCATCAACATGATCTAGGTCGGACTCAGCGTAAACTGGCTTGGGAAAATTCCACCAAGAACGCCAGTAACAAGAGCCGATTAGCCAAGGATCTATTATTATTGAAGATGTATCAGTTTTTACAAAAAGACATGCATGGGATAATATTTTAATTTCACAAGCCTTTGTCATTGTGTCTCATCCTTAAATTATTAAAAATACTATAAATTATGAAGTTTTTTTACTGAAAGCATAATGCCTTATAAGAACCAAAAAAATACTTAGCATCCCACCTAACAGAGCGCTTAAGATACAAATTAAAGCCCT
>MDTF01009423.1_pt1 | contig 27436 bp, 26 predicted proteins | sample 811191 | NCBI WGS metagenome assembly MDTF01 (sample SAMN05326649, study PRJNA326480) | marine metagenome | isolation source: seawater | place: Southern Ocean | collected 2011 | reverse complement strand
TTTTGGGGGATCCATCACCCCAGATTATAAACTCTTTTTTTTTTTTTTAATTTTCACATAATGGGCTTTTTTAATTAAGGCAGGCAAGAAATGAGAGTTCAAATGATGGTAATTATCATTTGGCCCAAAAGTATTTGTTGGCATTAAACATTTGTAATTTTTATTATATTGTAAGTTATAATATTCACACATTTTAATTCCAGCAATTTTTGCTATTGCGTAAGGTTCATTAGTTTTTTCAAGTTTTCCGTTAAGTAAATATTCTTCTTTAATTGGCTGTTTACACATCTTGGGATAAACGCAGCTTGAACCAAGAAATATCAGGTCAGAAATACCACATAAAAATGCTGAATGAATAATGTTAGACTGTATCAGTAAATTATCGTAGATAAATTCAGCTCCATATTTTGAGTTTGCATAAATACCTCCAACTTTAGCAGCAGCAATGAAAATAAATTTGGGTTTATTTTTTTTTAAGAAATTTAATACTTTATTTTGATTTGTTAAGTCTAATTTTACTCTATCTACAACTAGAATATTCTTATAACCTTTAAATTTTAATTTTCTAACTATCGATCTGCCAACTAATCCATTATGTCCGGCTACAAAAATTTTATCTTTATACTTTATCATTAGATAATTTTCTTAATTCGTAACTCACCATTTCACTAACAAGTTTTTTGATATTTTTAGTAGGTTTCCAATTTAATTCTTTTTGTGCTTTACGAGAATCTCCCAATAAAGTATCCACTTCCAGGGGTCTAAAATAGTTTTTATCACAAGATATAATACAATTACCCTTATCATCGTAACACTTGGTATTTATTTTGCTTCCTGTCCATTTAAACTTAATACTAAGTTCATTTAAAACAAAGTTGACAAACTGCTTTACAGTATACTGTTTTCCGGTTGCAATAACATAATCAGAGGGTATTTTTTTTTGCATCATTTTCCACATTGCTTCAACATATTCTTTTGCATGACCCCAATCTCTTTTGGCATCTAAATTTCCAAGGAATAATTTTTTTTGCATTCCCATCTTAATTTTGCAAAGAGCAACAACTATTTTTTTTGTTACAAATGTTTCTCCTCGTACAGGACTTTCGTGGTTAAACAATATTCCATTACATGCAAAAATTTTATATGCCTCTCTATAATTAATTGTAATCCAATGGGCATATACTTTTGCTACACCATAGGGGCTTCTTGGATAGAATGGTGTATTTTCATTTTGTGGAACTTGCTGAACCTTACCAAACATCTCTGAGGTTCCTGCTTGATAAAATTTTGTCGTTTTTTCTAAACCATGAAATTTTATTGCCTCTAGAATTCTTAATGCACCCAAAGCATCTGCATTTGCAGTGTATTCTGGAACCTCAAAAGAGACGGAAACATGAGATTGTGCAGCAAGATTATAAATTTCATTTGGTTTAACTTTTTTAATTATTGCAGACACTGAAATAGCGTCTGTGACATCCCCATAATGCAAGATTAGATTCCTTTTTTTTACGTGGGGTTCTTGATATAAGTGATCAATTCTTGAAGTATTTAATGAAGAAGATCTTCTTTTAACACCATGAACAATATAATTTTTATTTAGCAATAATTCAGTAAGATATGATCCATCCTGTCCTGTTATTCCAAATATTAGTGCATATTTTTTTTTAATCATTGACCCTGTTTAAATTAATTTAATTTAATATTTTTGAATATAATTGAAAATTGATTATGTATTTCATATATTATTTTATTAATAAAGTGAACATTTTAATAAAAGAGATGTTTCTAACCCTTATTTCAAAAACAATTAACTCTTTATTGACCTTTTATTTAGCATTAATTTAATTAAATCTTTAACATTTTAAAACTTTGCCTTATAAATCCTTTAATTTCATCTACATAAAATGATACGTTTTAAAAAATCAGGAAATAAAATATTATTAATTTACATCTCTGACATAATTAGAAAAATATGTGGTGGTGATAGAATTACAAGAATTTCAAAAATAGTTATTGATATTTCTAAAGAAATTTCAAAAAAAAATAAAAAAAAAATTTGTGTTTTAGACTTTGGATGTGGCTCTATGGAAGTTTCAAAAAGATTACAAAAAAGGAATTTTGTAAAAAATATAATTGGCACAGATATATTTGAATATGATTATGAAAATAAAAATATGAAGTATATTGAAACCAAAAAACTATTTAGATCTAAACCAAAAAAATTCGATATTGTTATTGCAATAGATGTCTTGCATCATATGGGGATTGACAACTCATACAAAATTTTAAAAAAATTATCAAAAATTTCAACTCATATACTCATTAAGGATCATTTTGAGTATGGCTTTTTTTCAAGACAATTATTAAGGTTCGTAGATTTTTATGCTAATTATGCTTATGATGTGGTAATTCCAGAATCATATTTCAATAAAAAATTATGGACTAATACAGTAAGAAAAGCATCTTTAAAGGAAACATTAAGAATCGAAAATTTTCAACAACATGATGGTGTTTTTAATTTTATATTAGATAAAAAACATCATTTTGTATCACTTCTAAAAAATGAAAAAAAAATAGATTATTATATTTTTTACCATTAGCTCTTTTTGCGAGTATTTTTATTAGTTTCTACTATGGTGAAGATACTCTTGGGAGGGCGAGATTAGATTCCATTTATCATGAAAGATTTATATATCTTTTTGCAGAAAATTTTAGAGATGGTATGCAAAAATATGGAACTGAAGAGTTTACAGCCCGTAATTCACCAATATTTTACATCATATCCTCTATAATTTTTAATTTAGGAGTGAGTGTTGATAATTTAAAGTATTTTAATCTTATATCTCTATTAAGTTTTTTTTTATTATTCATAAAATGTTTAACATTAAAATACCCTAACATTAGTCCCTCACATCAAATATTATTTGGATCTATAATATTTATATCTCCAACGATTAGATCATTAACAGTATGGCCTTACCCTTTAACTTGGGGTTTATTATTTTTTTTGATTTCTATTTATTATTTTTTAAAATTTAAACTTACACAAAAACTAGAACTAAAAACAAAATACTCAATCTTTAACGTAATCTCTCTGGCTATAAGTTCTTACATAACACCAAATTTTGCTATATTTGCGATATTTTATTTATTTATTTTTTATAATAGTTTTAAGATTACTAAACAATTATTTTATGTAATTAGTATCAATTTAATTTTAGCATTTCCTGCTTTTTATTATTACCTAATGACAGATTTTTATATTTTTAAATATAATGTATGGCCTGTAGATACTTTTACAAAATACAATATTACAAACAAAATAATTATAATCACTTCACTAATATTTTTTTATTTTATTCCTTTTACTGAGATCAAGAGAATGAAGTTAAATAAATTAAATTTGATTAAATCAAACAAATCACTCTTTTTCATTACTTTATTTTTTTTGGTAAATATTTTATTATTTAATTTTCCTACAGGATTTGGAGGGGGTATTTTTTACCACTTATCTTTTAAAATTTTTAATAACTTTACTTTGCTAATCATTATTTTTTTAATTTCGATAATTTTATTTGATATATATGGATTATTTACTAAACAAAATATTATTTTATTTATCAGTTTAATATTTTATAATACGCATGATGCTATTTATCATAAATATTTTGATCCTCTAATTTATTTTATAATATTTTTTTTAATACAGTTCAAAGATAAAATTTCTTTAAACAACAAGCTGTTTTACAAAATATTTAGTTTTTATTCCTTTTTTTGGATCCTAAGTGTTGCTAAAAAATTTATCTCGTATCAATAAATAAGCTACTTTTTATTTATTTTAGCTTTTATATTAAAACTAAAATTAAATAGCCTGATATATGCAACAACATAAATAGTTACATTTATAAAAATTAAAATTATTTGATACTGAGTTTCATAAATATTAACACTTGCAGCTATAAAAATACAAAGGTTGTAAAATAAGATTATCAAACTACTTAAATTATTTGAATATACGTCTCGCTTCTTAAATTTTTTTTTTATAAAATTAAATAGTAGTTGGTGTAAATGTTTACTATCAGGAAATACTGGAGATTTTTTTATTCTAAACTTCCTTATAATTGAAAATAAATTTTCAAAAGCTGGATACCACAATAGAAGAACAATATAAAAAGGAGAAATACTTTGATTATTTTGATATATTGTAATTAAGAAAAAACTAAAAATAAAGCCTAATGCATAAGCACCACTATCACCAAGGTAGAGCTTATTATAAATATTAAAAACAAAGAGACAGAATAATAAAAAAATAAAAAAAACTAATTGTTCTTTCTCAATTTGTAGCTCATAAAAAAAATCTAGTTTAAAAATTACTATTGATATCAATAAAAAATAACCCAAAACTAAACCATTTAAGCCATCTATAAAATTTGTACCATTTATAATGATTGTTAAGCAAAATGTAATAAAGATAATATTGAAAATTAAATTCTTTAATAAAAAATCTAATAAGAATACTCTAGTTGTTTCAATATTTAATTCCATAAAGTAAACAAAAATTATAATTGTTATTGATTGAATTAAAAATCTTAACCTCGGAGATGATAGAAGTTTAATATCTGAAATAAACCCTAAAATTGTGATAATAAATAAAAAGATAGAAAATAATAAATAATTATTATAAAAAATTGCCACACTAATTAATGTTAAAAATATTCCACCAGTTAAAGGAATATTTTTTTTTCCAAGAAACTTCTGATGTCGTTCGCCTGTATAATTAGAAATTAAATTATTTTTTTTACAAAAATTATTTATTAAAAAAATTAATATTGGAAGAATTAAGTATATTACATTTATCATTTTTATTTTTTTAGATAATTAAAACTTAAACAAAAGAGATAATAAATAGATTTGAAAAAATTAAACCTCAAATGTGTATTATAAACCTTGTACCCATCAAATAATTTTTGAATAACGGATGACGATAAAGAATTATTAAGTTTTCTCCAGTAAGTTAAACTATGACTCAATCCTCCAATGATATTTTTTTGTTTGATAATTTTTAACCACAAAACATAGTCTTCTTTTGTTTTCATATTAGGAAAGTTGCATTCATTTGTTATTAAGCTCTTGTCAAGAATAACAGTTGATAAACCAATATCACAAGATTTTAAAAGATCCTCAAAATTATAAAAATCTCTAGCTTTTCTTGTCCCTTTAACATTATCACTTGAATCTATCAATTTGTAAGAGGTGTGACTTATTTTGTAATTATGCTTTTTCATAAAACTTAATTGTTTTTCTAGTTTATTTTCACTCCAAAAATCATCTGAGTCTAAAAAAGCAATGTAACCTCCATTTCCATGCTTGATTCCTTTATTTCTTGATAATCCAGCTCCTATATTATTTTCGTTTATTATAAGTTTTATTCTATCATCAAGAGCTACTAGTTCTTCAATAAACTTGAGATCTTCATGATTTTTGTCATCATAAATTATTATTATTTCAAAATTTTGGTATGTTTGATTTAAGACTGATTCAATTGCACTTCTTATAAAAAGTTTTTTTTTATAATAAGGGATTATAACACTAACTAAGTTCATAATAAAAAAATGTATTTAAATTACTATAAACCAAATAAAATATAAAAGTTATCAATTTCTATTTTTCTAAATACTCAGTTTGTAACTTTTTTAATTGAAATATTTTAACTAATACTAAATTATGCTGAAATAAAGTGTATTGCTTTGATTTTTTTTTTGAAAAAATTTTTTTCCTTATTACCTCTGATTTGCTCAGCTCAACAATCTTTTTATAATTATCAATAAGACTCTGCGCTGATTCATTTTGAAACAATATCCCGCCTTTACCATTTTCTAAAAATTCACTGGGCCCATTTTTACAATTACTTGCTAAAATCAAAGTATTATTAGCTGCTGCCTCAATCAGAACCCAGCCTGGATCCTCCCATAAAGAACATAAAACAAATAAATTTGCTTTAGAAAAATAATAAAAAATATTATTTTTAAAACCTAGTATTTTTATTTTATCATCTAACTTTTTTAACCTTATTAATTTTATTAAGTCATTTTTTTCTTCTCCATTGCCTATAATAAAAAGTTTTGAGTTTTTTTTAATTTCTAAAAATTTGTCGAAACTATTTATAATTAACTTAAAGTTTTTTTGTCTAGTTAGTCTTCCAACGCATATTATGTTAAAATCATCTTCATTAAATATTTGCTTATCTTCGTGATTTTTTGATTTAATTAAGTCGTTAATTTTTATTATTGGATCTTTTAAAATATATATTTTATTTGACTCAAAAAGTTTCAAATATTTTAAATCTTTCAATGTACCCTCTGTTGGACAGGTAACCTTGTATATTTTTTTTCCTAAATGACTCCAATAAATTTTTCTGAATAAATTATATTTAGGTAATCCTGATATTCTCAAAATAAATTTTGTTTTGGTATTAATTAAATTTGCAATTAAAAGTGGTAAAGATGTAATCAAATGTAGGATTAAAAAGTCAGGTTTTTTTGATTTAATCAAAAATAATAATGGGAAAAATGATAATATGAATATAAGCAGGTAAGAAAATCGACTAAAAAAAAAACCTTTTGATGGTAGAAGTTTGTGGTAATCAAATGGGAAAAGATTAATTATTTTGATTTCACTTTTTCTTAAATCATTCTTATAGGCGTTAAATTCCCCACAGCAATTTATTATAGTTGGTTCATACTCACTTGAAAACTTCTTAAGACTCTTCATAGAGTTAATAACTGCATGAATAGTTGCTACATTTGTTAAGTATGGAGACCAATAAAATACTTTTTTCATATAATGAAATCTAATTTAATATTTTTTAACTTGTAGAATTTTTTTAATTGCCATATAAAAATTTAAAATGATCAAACTCACTTTTAAATAAAAACAAAATAATACATTCTAATAATTACAAATTGTTATGAAAATATCTATATTAATTCCTGTATATAATGAAGAAAAAACCATCAAAATTCTACTGGAAAATGTAAACCAAGTTTTAAAAAAAGATTATGCTGATAATTTCGAAATAATAGTTGTCAATGATGGATCAAATGATAGTTCTGAAAATATTTTATTAAAAAATAAAAGCCTCTATACTCATCTTATTTCAATCCAAGATAATTCTGGCAAAGGAAATGCTCTAAAAATGGGGTTTAAAAGAGCCTGTGGTGAAATTATTATTATACAAGATGCTGATCTTGAATATGACCCTAACGAGTACCCTAGATTAATTAAACCATTTTTAGAATTAAATGCCGATGTTGTATATGGTTCTAGATTTAAATCTTCTGATACAAATAGAGTTTTATTTTTTTGGCACTCATTAGCAAACAAGCTTATTACATTTTGCTCAAATATTTTTTCAAATATCAACTTAACTGATGTAGAAACTGGCTATAAGGCATTTAAAAGAGATATTTTAAAAAATATAATACTTCAGGAAAAAAGTTTTGGGATAGAAATTGAATTAACGCATAAAATTTCAAACTTGATACCAAAACCAAGATTTTTTGAAGTTGGTATTAGCTATAATGGCAGAACTTACGAAGAAGGTAAAAAAATTGGATTAAAGGATGCCTTCAGAGCCCTATACTGTATTATTAAATATGGATTTATTGCGAAATTTATTAAAAAGTAGTTTTTTAACATGTTCATAAATAAATACAAAAATGTATCAACTTATAAAAAAATAAATTATTTAATTGAAAACGAGTTAAGTCAAAAAAAATTTAGAAATATAAATATATTAGAGTTTGGAGTGGACAAGGGTATATCTACATCTCTGTTTTTAAAGTATTGTAAGAAAACTCATAGTAAACTTTTTTCGGTGGATATAATTGATTATTCAAAATTATTTGATAGTAAAATTTGGAAATTTATTAATTGTAGAGACGATAATTTTGATAAAATAAATAAATCAGTAAATACAAAAGTAAAAATAATTTTCTTAGATACTCAACATACAGCAAAACATGTTGAAAAAATATTTTATATGTATTTTGACAAGTTGGAAAAAGATGGCTTGTTTATTATTGACGATATTTCTTGGCTGCCCTACGCAAAAAATGCTTGGAGAGACAATGAATGGATTGAATATAACAATAAAGACACATTTCTTAAGATACTAGACATATATAATGCTAATCAAAAAAATATTAATATTTCTTTTAATTTTGAGGAAAGTGGTCTCTCAATTATTACGAAAAAAAGAAATAAAATTAATCCTTTGAAGAAAGTCAAATCAAGAAGTTTTTCTTTAAAAAATATTTTAAGAAAATTAATTAAATAATTATTTAATTTTAAATCTATTAAAAAAGATAAAAAGAGCTAAGGAATTAAAGCCTATTGCTTGAAATATTAATCTATCTATAGAAACACTTAGATGAAACACAAGAGGAAAACTTGTGAACAAATACGCCGAAAAAATAAATAAAATATTTAAATTAAAATTGAGCAATATAATCTTATTTATAGTATTTTTTTCTAGAAAAAAATTTAGATATGCGGTTAAAAGAATAAAGGCTAATATTGGTATTTTAAAAGTTGCAATAGCAAAGTACCTTATGATTATATAAATACGCTCTGGAGAAATGAATTGAAAAATGTTCATAACTGAAAAGCTTTTATAGTTTCCAGATTGAAAATCTAAATTAAAATCAAATAAATTGAATAAAAATATTCTAATAATTATTAATAAAAAAAATAATAAAGAAAATACTAATAATTTTTTTTTTTGGTAAACAGATTAAAATAGAAATAAAAAATAGTATCGCAAAAATAAAGGCTTCATTCTTGATCCAAAAGATTATAAAAAATATCATCATTAAAAATGATGTTTTTATTGTTTCCTGTAATGATTTTTGAAATTCAATAAAAAAACATGATAAAAATATTGCATATGAAAATACAAGAACTTCCTGAAAACCAGACGATATATAATTATTATTAAAAATAGTAATTAATGCTAAAAAAATAATTACTTGATAGGTTTCTTTTACCTTAAAATAACCTGAGATAACAAATACAGATAGTGTAAATAAATATATATAAAAAATTCTACCAAAATACTCATAATCAAATATTGATATAGTCGAAAAAACAGCCCAAAGATACGACCCAAAATAAGGATAGTCTGGTCTTGGTAAGTCCTGTAAATCTTGAACGCTGCCACCGTGAATAAAATTTAGCGATTTAATTATCCAGTAGTTTTGTGCATCCCATCCTAGTTTTAAGTTTACTGCCAAATCTAACGACAGCGAAAGAAATACTATATAAAAAATTAAGTATCTTAAATTAATGAATAATAAATAATTTCTATCTTTTAATAAATAAAAAATATTAATCACTATTATAATCCACAATAAAACCTCAATGTATTGCAACTTAATATTAAAGAACGATAAAATTAAAAGGACAAATGATAAGATGATTAATGACGCAGGAAGATAAAGGCCTTTATTTTTTATGAATGTAAACATTTTATAAGGAAAACAGGATAAAATTAATAAACTAACTGTATGTATAAATATTGATATTATTTCAGTCATTTTTTGAAATTAAGTAGCAGCTTCCTGATTTTTCATAAACTACATGATCTGCTAGGTTGATATCATTTTTAACTTTTATCTTAATGTTGTAAAGTTTTTCGAATTCTTGGTTAAGATTATTTTTAAACTTTATAATAATATGTGCATTATTAAGGGTATTTTTTAAAGATAAATTCAGATTCATACTTTGATTTTTATCATCCAGGCTTATTAAATTTGACTCATAAATAAGCTTTTTTTCTCCAAAAAGTTCTTGATATATATTGAACTTAATTTTTTTGTTATTATTTTCTTTGTTTGTATCAAACGAAATATTTTGAATGTTATTTAGTACTTTGATTGGTTGTTTGCTCATAAAATAATTATCACTCTTGTAAAAATTTATTTCATAATTTTCTACATAGCCTAATAAAATTATTTTATCATTAATAATTTTATTAGAAGTCAATTTAAAAAACCACGACGGGTATGGAGATACAAAATAATTATTAATTTGTATATTACCATCAATTTTGTATTTATCTTTTATATGGCTTAAAAATCCCACAGATTCATTGCCACAATAATCATAACTATTTGACAATCGTGTCTCATATTTATATTTTGTTATAGTGTAAATATTTTTTGCTGATTTAAAATTATGAAAAATTACCACTATAATAAATAGTATTATTAAATTATTAATATTGAATATAATTTTTTTCATTTAGCTATTATACAAAAATTACAAATTTTTTATACTAATCAAAAGTTTTTTACCATTTGTCTATTAACTTATTAATATTTCAAATAAGGTTTTCTTGTTTTTTAAGGAATTTTTCACTTAAAAAATTTATTTAAGTGTTTAAACCCTCTGTACACTATAATTATCAATATTAAAAAAATATTTTGTCCATTATTATATCTAATTTTTATTTCTTCTTTGAATAATTCCTTAAATTTTATTGTACTTGAGAACCCTCCTCTTCTAAAAATTCCCACTACTTCATTTTTTTTAGTTGCCATTCCTAACAATTTTTTTTTAACAATCAATCTATAGAGGTAATCATAGTCAGCATGATACTTATATCTTAAGTCATACTTACCAACTTTTTCTGCAGCCTTTCTTTTTAAAAAAAAACCAGTTGAGTGACTTGTATAAAATCCCCAACTATATCTGATTTTATGTGGTCTGTACCCATGCAGTACTCCCCAATGTTTTTTAACACTTCCAAATATGAAATCAATTTTAGGATTTGCATTTATGTATTTGCTTATTGTTTTTAATGCATTTGGTTTGTAAATATCATCAGAATTTATTATTCCAATAAACTCACCTTTTGCTAATTTCATTCCCTTGTTAAAAGCGTCATAAATACCATTGTCTTTTTCACTAACCCAATAATCAATATCATTTTTATATTCTTTAATTATTTTAAGTGAACTGTCAGTAGAGCCACCGTCTATCACAATGTACTCATAATCTTTAAAACCTTGTTTTTTTACACTCTCTATTGTTTTTCTTAAATATTTTTCACCATTGAATACTACCGTTATAATAGAAAACATAGGTCTCTTAATATTTTTATTATTAAACCTTAATCCACCTTCGAAAAATCTTGTTTTTTTAGATTGTGATAAATATTGAAATTGTTTGAGTTTTTTTTGCATTGGAATTTCAATAAAATCAATTAAAAAAATAGCCTATTAAATATTTTCCCATGTTATTGGGTTATCTTTATTTATTTGTTTTTTAGACTTTCTGCCAATGATCATATTTAAATATTTTGGCAGAATTCCTCCAGCGGGTCCTTTAACGCATATACTGTTGATATTTAAAATTTCACCTATTTTTATATCCTTTTTGGCATATAGAGATTTTCTTTGACTATTAATAACCTCATACTCGCTTGGTTGTATTTTTTTTTCACCTGTTCCAAGAATTTCATTACTATTGTGGCAAAATTCTACAATTCTTTTCATCTCCTCTGGCTCTGATGATAGAATATGGTCTGGTCCTTCAAAATTTTTATCTAGCGTGAAGTGCCTTTCAATAATATTAGCACCTACACCCAGTGCCATAATAGTCATTTCATTTCCTGGAAAATGATCCGATAAACCAACTGGAATTTTATAAATGTGTTTTAGTGTGTCAATTGCCTTTAGATTCATTTCTTTTTCATTGGCTGGATAAGAGGATAAGCAATGCAATAATATTAGATTTTGATTTCCGGTACTCTTAAACGCTTCAATTGCATCATGTATATTTGATATATCACACATACCTGTTGATAATATTAATGGTTTTTGTGTCTTACCTACTCTAATAATCAAAGGAATATTGACAGCATCTACTGATGCTATTTTATAAAATGGAACATTTAATTTTTCTAATAAATCCACACTAGCCTCGTCAAATGGAGTAGAAAAAATTAATATTTTTTTTTTTTTTGCATAAGAGAATATTTTTCTGTGAAATCCCTCATCTAATCTCAATCTGTTAAACATTTCGTTAATATCTTCTCTCAAACCATCCGCTTTTTCAGCGTAGTTTGCAGATTTAACTTTTGCAGAGACTCTTGAATTTGGACTAAATGATTGAAATTTTATTGCATCACACTTACATCGCGCAGCCTCATCAATTAGTTTTTTAGCTATATCTAAATCTCCATTATGATTTAAACCAGCTTCAGCAATTATAAAGCTTGAATAATTATCTCCAACATTTTTTGACCCAAGTTTTACAATGTTGTTTAATGAGTTGTTTGTTATTTTTTTCACATTATTTTCAATTGAAAATTTATTTGTAAGTATATTAGCTAAATCAATAGATTTATGGAACAAAATTTGACTATCTGCATAATCAAAATCACCGCCTGTTCCAAGAGAATATAGTTGATTAAATTTTGAGATGTCAGTTTTGCATTTGGATAGTTGATATTTATAATCTTTAAATTGAACAGGATAAACAAAGTCTTCTTTATTTTCTGAAGTCCCAATCAAATCAGATTGATTAATAACTTTTGTTTTAATTAGATCTGCAACAACTCTTTTAGAAATTACATCAGCACTTAATTTATCTATTTCATCATTTTTACTATATGATATTTCTGTACAAAGATAAGTTTCATTTTTCTTCTTACAAAGAAATTTTGACATAGTTTTTGGCTCTGTAACTCTATTAAATATTATTTTTGGGTCAGCAAAATAAAGCCAATTATAATCTTTATTAAAACATATTTTTTTTTTCAAAGCGACATAAACAGACCTAACACCTCTAAATTTTAAATTACTCTTATATCCAAGCAACCAGGCAGTTAAGGTTATTGGTAAACTAGAGATTAGTATATTGTCCTTATCTAATAAAATAGACTTTTTATTTTCAAAATAAATTTTATTAATTTTTTGATTTTTGTGATCAATTTTAGTTACTTTGTGATTTAAAAATATTTTTCCCTTATTTTTTAAAATTTTTTTTTTAATAATCTCATAAAGAGACCCTGTTCCATATTTTCCTACACCTGTAAATTCCTCAATAAAGAATGGCTTTGATTTTTTTGTGAACTTAATTCTTTTAGGTGCCCATTCTGCTGTCATTTCTGATGTTTCTACTCCCCACACTTTTTTTGGATACCCTTCATAGAATAAATTTTGTAAAGTTGGTCCAACTTGTTGAATTACTTGATCTTTAAAATTGGTTGCCAATTTTTTATTATTTTTCTTTAAATCTATAAAATCTTTTTTTATTTTTTTCTGTTCTGAGCTAGAAAGTTTTTTAATTGCCTCATTTGATAGTGGATAATCTATAAATTTATCAAAATTACTTCCTATTACATTTTTTGACCAATATTCTCCTTGTATTAAATTCTTTCCAAAAATTTCTTTCCAAAAATTCCAAAGTTTTAAATCTCTAGTGTGAAAAATATGTGGCCCAGTATCAACAAAGAAATTTTTCCACCTCCATGTTCTACACATGCCACCTACTATATTTTTTAATTCATAGATTTCTACATCCCAACCTTTTTCTGACATTAACCATCCAGTGACTAAACCAATTGGACCAGCTCCTAAAATTATAACTTTATTTTTTTTTTTAATCATACGTTAAATCTATTTTAATATTTTTTTTTATTTTTTTAACAAGACTCATTTTTTGTTTTTGTGTAAATGGAATTAAACTTCCTAATCCACTACAAACACCAAAAATTTTTTTTGGTGTTTGAACATCGTCAACAATTATGTCATTTTTTTGACCAACAATGCCCTGTGTAACCAGCTTAAGTGTATTAACAATTTTTGAAAAGTTCTTTTTATCATATCTTTGATCTGTATAAATTGTGTTTTCTATATAAGAAAAATATGATGGTGTAATATCAAGCCTATATATATCAATTTTTTTTTTATTTAAAAACATAATTGCTTGCCTTGAAAAATTACCTTTTCCTACATCAATTAACAAAGTTTTTTTTTTAATATTTTTTATTTGCTTTTGATTGATTACATTACTTTTATCTGTGGCTGCAATTATAATATCAAAGTTCTTTAAATCTTTTGGCTCTTCATCGATTGCAAAAACTTTTGATAATGTTCCTTCTGGTTTAACTAAATTAAGGGTCTCAGCAAATTTAGCTGCTAATGCCTTACTCCTTCTATGTAAAAAAGTTTTTGCTCCACTTTCAACAAATTTTAAAGCAAGTTTAAATCCAATGTTCCCTGCACCAAAAATAATAATTTTTTTACCCCCTAAGCCTCTTTTGTCGTTTAAAAAGAAATTGTTAACTAGGGTTTCCGTTGATGTAATAGCTAGATCATTTGCTTTATATACTCTAATTTTAGATTTTTTGATTCTCTCTTTAATTGTTCTTTCAATATTAACTAATGAATACTTATTATTTTTCGATTTGACTTTTTTTTCTATATCAACAAAAATATAGTCAACTTTACCATCAACTATTTTTGCAATTTTTTCTGCTATAGAATCATTGTAAACAACTGCACCAAAAAAAATTATTTTTTCATTCTCCCTAACTGGAGTAAAATAATATTTTTTATTTTCTAATTTTTTAGTATTACCTAAAAAAAAACAAAGCAGTTTATTTTCTCTTTTTGCTTTTTTAGCAATAGATGATAATGTTTTTAATAATTCTATCATTTTGAGATAGATATACGATAATTTTAGATATGTATATTGAATGAAACAAAAAGTTAATTTTGGGGTGATAATTCAAGCTAGAATGGGATCAACCAGACTTCCTAATAAAATACTACTTTCATATAAAAAAATTACTCCTTTAGGTATTTTAATAAAAAGACTAAAAAAATCTAAGTACATTGATGATATTTTTATTGCAACTACGCGCAATGAAGCAGATAAAAAAATAGTTACGTTTTGCAAAAAAAATTATCTTAAATATTTCAAAGGCTCTACAAACAATGTTTTATCCAGGTATCACTATACAGCTAAAAAATTTAAAATAGACAATATTATAAGAGTTACTTCTGATTGTCCGTTGGTCGACTATAGAATTATAGATCAAATGATAAAAATTTATAAAAAAAAAGAAGTAGATTACCTTGCCAATACATACCCTCTACCAACAAAATATCCTGATGGAATGGATATTGAAATATTTACAAAAAATACTCTTCTTAAAAGCTTTAATAATGCCTCTTTACCATCTGAAAAAGAGCATGTTACTCCTTATATGTGGAAATATAATAAATTTAAAATTTGTAAAAAAAATTATAAAACAGATTTATCAAAATACAGATTCTGTTTAGATTATCCTAAAGATTTTAAGCTTTTATGTAGATTAATTGATATTTTTAAATCAAAAATATATGATGTGAGTATGGAACAAATTGTTAATTTAATAAAAAAAAATAAAAGTTTAGTATATTATCAAAGAAAAATTAAAAGAAATGAAGGTTGGGCATCCTCATTAAAAAAAGATAATAAATACAAAAAATGATAAAAAATAAAAATATTGTTCTCACTGGATCAGAAGGTTTTCTCGGTACTTTTTTAAAAATAGAATTAATTAACAATGGTTATAATGTTATCTCTATTGATAAAAAAACTATTAAAAATAATAATTATTTTAAAACTGATCTATCTAAATCTAAGGATATAGCTAAAACATTAAAAAAAATAAAAACAAAATTCAAACACATTGATATTTTAATAAATTTAGCAGCTGTTCAAATTTTTACTGACTTTGAAAAAAGAAATATTGAAGAGATTGATATAATGTTAAATGTCAATTTAAAAGCCAATATTTTGCTTTCTCAGTTTTTTTATAAGAATTATTTTAAAAAACAAAAAAAAGGAAATATAATTAATTTAGCATCTATATTTGGAGTGATTTCACCAAATTTTAACAATTATAAAAAGGGTGACCGCAAATCTTCAGAAACATATGGTGCTACAAAGTCTGCTATAATACAATTAACGAAATATTTTTCGAATTATATGTCCAAATATAATGTTAAAGTAAATTCAATATCTCCTGGTGGTATAGAGAATAAAGCTGTTCAAACTAAATCATTTATTAAAAGATATAAAAAAAATGTTCCTTTAAATAAAATGGGAAGAAAAGAAGATGTAATTAACCAAGTTATGTTTTTGGTAAGTAAAAAATCTGATTATATAACAGGACAAAATATTATTATAGATGGTGGTTATACGGCTATTTAAAATCTAATAAGTCATTTTTCTAACTGGATTTTTTAAAGATATTTTATTCTTTACAATGCCATTTGATATAATCTTAAAGACTTCATCACAATTCTTTATGTATTTAGAGATATCAGTATTTTTATGAGCATAAGTAACTGTCATATAATTTGTAGCTAAGTATCCTCGTTTAATCATTAATTCAGTAAAATAAGTGTGCAATTTTTCGCTATTTTTACCATAAGTAAATTCAAATGAAGGCATACTTAAAAATTTATTTGTCTTGATTTGTAGATTATGTTTTTTTGCCAACTCAACCCATTTATTCAAAATTAATTTTCCATTTGATGTAATATGTTTAAATACTTTTTTGTTTTTTAAAAAATCGATGGTAGCCAGTGCGGCTACAAATCCAACTCTTTCTGTCCATGCAGTACTACTAATAAAGGTTTCTGAGGCTTTTTGCATAATTTTTTTTTTTCCTAAAACAGCAGAAATTGCATAGCCATTTGCAAGTGCTTTGCCATAAATAACCAAATCTGGTTTTAGATTAAATTTTTTATAGACACCACCGAAGCATTCTCTCCATCCAGAAGTTATCTCATCCACTATTAGGATAATTTTTTTTTCTCTTTTTAGCTTATTTAACTTATTTACAAAACTTTTTGATAAGTATTCATATCTAGCACCCTCAATGACAACAATGCCTACATCTTTATTCTTTTTTATTGCCTCTTGTAATGAATTAAAATCATTAAATTTAAACGGTACTATTGTTTTTCTAAGTCCCTTTGGAACTCCAAGAGGTTTTAGATTTTTTAACAAATGATTATTAAGATTTTTATTATTTGCAATATTTGCAGATAAATACCAGTCATGCCAACCATGATATCCACTAAATGCAATTGTTGCTTCTTTTGTATTAGCTCTGGCTATTCTTATTGCCATAGACATTGCTTCACCACCACCTTTTGCAAACTTTACCTGATCAGCAAATGGGTCCCATTTTAACAATTCTTTTGCTAATAAATACTCCTCTAAACAATTTAATGTAGTATTGATACCTTCATCTATTTTTTGTTTAACTTTATCATCTATACTTTTATTAGCGTAACCGAGTATGGCAGTACCAACACCCATGATGCTAAAATCTATATATTTTTTATTATTTAAATCCCACAAATTTATACCTTTGGCTTTTTTAAAATATATAGGCCACCCCTTATCTAAAAATCTTCCTGGCCTTTTTGATAGCAATCCATTACCCCCAGGAATCACTTTAAGTGCTTTTTTCCAAATATTATTTTGATTCATTTAAAAATTTAATTGTCTGGATTGCTTTTGTAAAAAATACTGTTGGTATCTTTTTTTTATTTTTGCATTTTTCTATAAAAAAGTTGACTGAATTTTTTAAAGAATGGTCATAACTATTATGTTGGTTAATTTTTAATACATTCTTTTTTGACGGCATTACAAACAGTCCTTTTTTATTTAAAGTGTTTCTTGGATAAAACAGAGTAATCTTATTATTAAAAATTTTAATTAATGCATTTGTCATAAAAATATTTATCTCGTCATAAAAAATTGTACTATAAGATAAGAAAATTGTCGCCATTGACCTACCTTCATTCTTTACAAAAATTAAACAAGCATCCTTTTTTTTATTTACATTGAAATTATCAAATATCTCAATATTACATTGGTTGAACAAATGAAAGAAGAAATTAATATAATGACTACCCAAGTTTCCAGAAATCTTTTCAAAAATATTTTTAGAAGTAAACCTCCAATTATTCTTTAAACTTTTCTTATAAGAGATGCCATTAGTTAACTTAATATCAATATTAACAAGTTTCCCGAATTTTTTATTAGAGATAATTTTTTTTAAATTTAAAAATATTTCATTAAATAATAAGTTATAGTTTATGTAAGTCATTGACTTTTTTTTAGAAGAGTAGTTTTTTAAGTATTTATATTCCTGATAACTAGATGCTGCTGGTTTTTCACAAAAAATATATTTTTTTGATTTATCAAAAATTTTTAAGTATTTAAAATGTGTGTTAGTCGGCGATGTAATAAAAACACAGTGACCTAAATCAAGGTCTTGTAAATTATATGTAAGAGTAATTTTTTTTTTTTTTAAATATAGAAATTTTTTTATATCGATTTTTTTATGTAAGTAAATTATTACTTTTTTAATATCCTTGTTTAAACATAATAGATTAATAATTTTTTTACTATGGTTTCTATAGCCAATTACCCCAGCAATCATTTATGTATTGGTACATCTATTGCATGGAAAAATGGATTTTCTATTTTTTTTCATGTGCTCATATCTTAAATTATTATAATATTCAGAATTCCAAATTTTTTTTAAAAGGGTATTTTTATAATTATGCTTGCTTAATACTGATTTGTAATCATAGTCACATGGGTTAACTTTTCCATCATACCAAATAAACACTCTTTTCCATAAATCTGTACATGGGTCAGTTATATTATTTTCTTTATTTTCATAAGAACTCTCCCATGGAAGGTAATTAACAAATGCAACTGAATCAGAAAATTTTCCAAATATATTTTTCATTGATTGCAGTGTTTGTTTGTCATTAATTTTAACACCTGATACTCTTATTATGCATCTAGAGTCTGGATACTTTTTTCTAGTTTCATAAAGCATTTCAACATTCTTAAGAAGTTTTTCATATTTACCTTTTACTCTAATTTTTTCATAGGTTTCTTTATCTGAAGCATCAGCTGAGATTACTAATGTTTGAACATCATTTTCAAATATAGCATCTGCAAGTTCTTGAGTTAAAGTATTTAAATTTGTATTAATTTTTAGGGCAATAAATTTGTTTTTTGTATATTGTAAAAATTCAATAAATCTTTTGTTAAGAGTGGGTTCACCACGAGATGCTAAAGTTATTGCCTCTACTTTCCCCTGCAATTCATCAATAATTTTTTTGAACAATTCATAATCCATGAATCCCATATTTTCTTTTTTTGCTGAAAATGACTTATCAGACTGATAACACATTATACAACGAAGATTACAAACTGAGGCGGGCTCTATTTGAACACAGGGTGGGTATTCATCTATTTTCTTAATTTTTGGATATACTCTATATTTAAATCTATAAACTAAATATCTTAAAAAATGCTCGTCTGTTTTCAATTTAGAAACTTCTAACTTTTCATATTCATCTAAAATAAAGTAATCATTTTTTTCACTTTTTTTGTTCTTAATAAAATCTTCGTAACTGTTTAATATGATCCCTAATATCTCTATATTATTTTGAATAAACGTATTGTCAGTTTTTAATAAATCTAGTAGACGGCTGTGAATATAATTGTCATCAAGCCCAGAATTAACAAATATATCTTCAAAGCCACTTGGGTCTGTTTCAGGAATTACGTTAATTAAATTGCTCATTTACTTATGAATATGTATAACTATTTAAAACAATATTCCTAGTTAAAATATGCAAGATTTAAAAACAATATTAGATTTACTTAATTACAAACAAAAAAAAGTCATATTTTATCTTGCTCTGATGATTGTAATTGGAGCGTGCCTTGAATTAATTGGAATAAGTTTAATATTACCAGTAATAGACGTTATACAAAATCCAGACTCAAATATTTATAAAAAAATTTTTTCTAATACTAACAATACTTTTGGTAAATTTTTCGAGAACTCTAATTTAATTTTTTTGGTTTTATTTTTTGTATACATGATTAAAAATGTTTTTTTAGCGTTTTTAACCTGGCATCAATTCAAATGGGCAGCAAGTATACAGATATTTTTTTCTAAAAAGCTTTTTTCTACATATCTTCAAAAACCTTACTCATTTCATATTAAAAAAAGCTCATCTGAATTATATAGAAATTTAGATGAAGTGGATATGCTTGGTAGAGCCATAGCCAGTGGTCTTGCCTTAATGACTGAAGCTGTTCTTATTCTGTCAATTTTTGTATTATTAATATTTTTGCAACCAGTGGCTGCTATGTTAAGCGTAGTATCATTTGGCCTTATGGGTGCCCTTGTTTTATTTTTGACAAAAAAGCGATTAATGGAACTTGGAAAAGATAGGCAAATTTATCTTAAAAATAGAGTTACAAACATTAGAGAAAGCTTTGGTGCAGCATTCAAGGAAATAAAACTTAACCAATCAGAGGATGAATTTTTAGAGACCTATCATAAAAGTAATTCGAATTATGCAAAAGTTGGACTAAAAGCTTCTACTATTCAAGAGTTACCAAAATATTTTTTTGAACAATTTGCTATTCTTGTACTAATCTTATTACTTTTGCTGTTGGATTATATGGGAAAAACTAATTCGGATATTATTTCAATTCTAGGCTTATTTGCAGTCGCAATATTTAGAGTTCTTCCATCGATAAAGAAAATTCTTCACTCTTATCAATATATTAGTTATGGATCGGCCGCTATTAATTTGATTAAAACAGAAATTTCACATGACAAGAGTTCAAAAAATGAATTTATACACGATAGTAAAAAATCTAAAATATTAAAATTTGAAAAAAATATTATATTCAAAAATGTTAGCTTTTCATACGATGACAAATTTATTGTGGCAATAGAGGATCTCAATTTAAAAATTAATAAAAATGAAATAATTGGTATAATCGGTGAAAGTGGGTCTGGTAAAAGTACTTTTGTTGATCTGCTATCTGGCTTACTTGCACCAACACATGGGAAAATTTTAGCAGATAACGATGAAGATATAGCTCAAAATTACGCAAGTTGGCAAAAAAACATAGGTTATGTTTCTCAAAATATTTTTTTATTAGATGATACAATTAAGAATAATATTTTATTTTCAAAAAATAATAAAGATGTAGACACGAATCTAGTAAACAGTATTTTACAAAAATCTGGTCTGAAAAAATTTGTTGAAAATTTACCGAATGGTTTAGATACGAATATTGGTGAATTGGGTTCAAAACTTTCTGGTGGAGAGATTCAAAGGATTGGAATTGCACGTGTTTTGTATAAAAATCCAAAATACTAATCTTTGATGAATCAACTAATGCTCTTGATTCTGAAAATGAATTAAAAATACTAAAGACTATTGAGAATTTGAAAGGTAAATGTACTATTTTTTTAATAAGCCATAAAAAAATTAATCTTGATATTTGTGATGTCGTACTGGAATTAAAAAATGGAATTATTAAAGAGATTAGTTAATTAATATTTTTACCTTTTTTAATTTCATTTTTTAAATCTTGGTTTAAATTAATATAGCTTAATCTAAAATTTTTAGACTTCGTAAAACTCTTTAGGTTTTCTAAAATATTTAAATGTTTTTTACTGGTAAATTCATTCATCCAAATTTGGTATATTTTTTGATTGTATATTTTTCTAAACCCACCCATATCGTTTTCTATTTTAACTATATCGTTGAATAACCAGTCTTTTGAATAATATATGTGCATCATAAAATAGTATTCATAAATTTCTTTTTTTTTAATATTTAATTTCAAATTTTTCAAGTTTTTTAATAATTTTTTATATTCGTTTAAACTTGAGGGATGAAAGTTAAAATTATAATTAATATGCGGGTTATTTACTGAGGCATTTATTACTGGTATTCCTAATAGAGCATACTCAAAACCTATTGTCCCATAACAAGTTAACGCAAAATTAATTCCTTCTTTTTTTAGCTGGTGATGTGATATATTTGAATTAATCAATTTTAATCTAGGAAATTTTTTAACTAATTTTTTTATCTGAACATAACTTTCCTTTTTATAATCAGGATGAGTCTTAATATACCAATCGTAATCAGTGCTCTTTGAAAAATTACCTAAGAATTTTATCCATTCATAAAAGTCACTAAATAAAAGTTTTCCTATTGCATTGGGTGCATCAAAGAAGCAATGAGTTGCAATCAATACCTTAATTCTGTTATTTTTGTCTATAATTCTTTTGGGCTTCATTTTTCCAAAGGCACTTTTTTTTGAATACGACATGTCAACTCCAACTTTACCCTTTAGTCTTAATTCAACTCTTCTTTTTGCCTCCTTTAAACCTATTACTTTATCCCTACCGGGTAGCTGTTTAAATTTTTCACTAAAATATTTAAATTCTGTTTCACATAATTGATTTTTTTTATTAAATTGATAAAGTGATCTAGGATCAGATGTAAATGACGGTACTTTCCTTGAAATTGCAATCCTTAATGGTATGGCAAAAGTATATACAGAATGTCCAGTTACTATACCTACAACGTCATTATTTTCAAAAAAATTTTTCCAATAATAAAAATAAATAATTGTATCTTTTAAGAAATATTGGAATTTTTTATCTAAAATATCAACTGTAGGAACTTCGTAATTTTTTAAGTAAGTGTCATAAACTAAATCACCAATTTCAATATTTTCTATTTTAAGATTAAGAATGTCTTTTTTAGTTTTTATCTTTTTTTTTATTTTTTTATAATTTTTATTGGATTTATTTAATACATCTTTGGATATTTTAGGATAGAATATCTTATCCACACCAAAAGAGCGATAAATTGCAAAATTATTAATTCTTAAAAGATTTCCTATAAAAAACTTAATTTTACCTGAAAGGCTTTTATAAAGTTTCTCCGATATTAATGTGTAACCAGTATATCCATATAATTTTGCATTATATTTTTTAGATAAAAAATTAGATACATAGGAAAATGATATATGGAGTGGATGCCAGTTATTAAATTCAACTAAAATTATTTTTTTTGATTTTATTTTTTTTGAATTGAATACAGAATAGTTGTGTATCAAAAACTTTCTTAAATTATTATTGATTAAGTAAAAGTAAATATTATAAAAAAAAATTTTCATTTTTCAGATTTATAAAAATGTAATATTAAGAGTAAAGCATTTCATAGTTTTATTCTTTATATTGCTAATCGTTTTAAAACTTATATGTTTGCAAATAATTATATTAGATAATATATAGATATATATTAATAATATTAAATATAAAATCAAAAATGCTAACAAAACTTAGAAGGAAACTTAAGCAAAGCCTTGGGCAAAAAATAATTTTTCAGCCAGATATATATAGATTAGATTTAGATCAAAGAAAATTTGAAACTAACGCAATTTATTCAGCATATGGACAAAAAATTTTTGATTTAGACTTTTCATCTTTGTCAATATTATTTCAAACTGATAAGGCACCGTTTACTCATAACATTGCACCATCTTTTACAAAGAAAAGGATGATTAGGTCAATAACCCAAACTCATAATTATGCTAAATACTATGATGATATTTTTAAAAAAAAAAGACACAATATAAAAAATATTTGTGAAATTGGCATTATGGCAGGTGCAAGCACTGCAGCTTTTTACTTTTTTTTCCCAAAATCTAAAATTTACACATTGGATATAAATTATCAAAGATGCAATATTTTCTCTAAAAGAATAAATAAAAATATAGTTGATCAGTCCAGTGAGGCATCAATAATTAAATTCAAAAAAAAAATTAAAAATACCCAGTTTGATTTATTGGTTGATGATGGCTCTCATATTGATGAACATATAATGTTAACATTTAGAAATTTAATATCAAAAATAAAAAAAAGTGGTTATTATATAATTGAGGATGTATCAAAAGAACTTACACCTAATACTTTAAAATTCCTAAAAGATAAATCTAATTTAAAAAAGTATAATATAAAAAAAATGATGATTTATAAAAGTGAAGAAGGTGCAGATTTAATTAAAAGAGATGGTACTTCACAAAATTATATTATCTTTCTTCAAAAGTGATCAAAATAAATAATTTAGTAAATTTTTTAGACGATAGGTTTGGGTTAATTTTTTTTAAAAATAATAATTTATTTTCTTACAATGTTTTTCATAACCTATTCAAAAAAAGAATTATAAACAAAAAAAATGATCCAGATTTTCTAAAAGATTATACAGAAAATGGTTTTTTAAACGGTCCAAAAGTTTCAAATAATTCAATTAATGAAATTATTTCTGAAATAAGTTTACAAAAAAATATTTCTTCAGATCAAAGTTACCATCTTTTTGAATGGTCAAAAAAAATGAAAATTCACTTAGAAAAAATAATTTATTCTGATATTGGAAATATCCTACTTGATCTTCAGAAATATTATTGCTCTCCACTACTCCTAACACATGCTAGAGTTCAGAGAAATTTTGGATTTACTAAAGAAGATTTGGTCGAAAAGTACTCTGATAATTTTCATAATGATAAATGGTTATTTACATACATAAAGGTATTTATTAATTTAGAGGATATTGATGAAAACTCAGGTCCAACTCATATAATACCATTAAGCAAAACCAAAGAATTCATTAAATCTACAAAATACAAATCAAGAAATGAATACTTAAATAAAGATTTCAAGGGGATTTTTGTAAATACTGGAAAAAAAAGTGATAGTTTTGTTTTCTGTCCCTCTCTTTGTATACACAAAGCTGGCATTCCCAAAAATAATAAAAAGAGAGATATGCTTATGTTGCAATTTGCTGCTACACCTAATTATAAAAACCAGTCATTAGGAAATCTGAACTTTGAATTAAATGAAGATGTTTTTTTAGATCACGATAAGTTGAGTTATAAATATGCAAAACCTTATGGATTTAGAAAAACTTATAAATTATTAGATAATTTTATTAACCACTCTTAAGTTAATTTAAATATCAATTTTATTTTTTATATGTGCTGCTAATTTAGCTACATAGTCTTGAATATTGTTTTTATGAATATTTTCTATCTTTTTAATATTCTTTTTTGACAAGTCACCCTTTATTATATTTTTATGTAATAATAAATTTAATATCTTAGATAATTTTTTATAATCATTCAGCCCAAAATAATAACAGTTTTCAGCTTTTTGTTCCTTGTGGGGGGGGATATTTGATAAAATAACTCTCTTGCACAATACTTTGGCTTCTTCTACTGTACTGCTCCATCCCTCAAATGTTGAAGGATTAATAACAGCCATTGTGTGATACATTAAACTTAAATTGTCTTTTCTGGGAATAATTCCCAAGTACCTATAATTCTTCGATAACTTTTCGTCTTTAATATATTGTAACAATTTTTTGAAATGATTGGGTGATTTAGGATCTAACGATTGACCAGAAGAAATAATTAAAATATTTGAATTACCTTTCAAAAATTTCAAAGCTTTTAATACAACTATGTGATTTTTATGAACCCAATATGCATTTGGTAAATAAAAAAAATTTTTATCTATATTATATTTTTTTTTAATTTTATTTATTGAAATGATGCTTTTAGTATCAGGCAAATCTGCAGTATGCCTAATTAGAATACTTTTTTTATATGCTTTGTTGCTAATTTTTTTAAGATCATTCATTGCACATTTACTACTAACAATTATCGCAGTTGCATGAATTGCTGAGATTAATACTTTTAGCCTTCTAAATACTCTTGCCCTTAATGTAAAATTTTTTGGATAATAAATCTCCTGAAAGTCAGGAAACCATGGCATACTTTTAATTTTACTCTTTTTTCCTAGATACAAATAGTGAGATACAATATCAACTTTATTTAAAAAAAAAGAGTCAAGCAAATTTGATTTACCAAATAAAATTATTGAAATTTTTAAAAAAATTCTTAGTAAAAATTTTTCATTTGAAACCAAATTTGTTTCAATAACTGAGTGCTTTTTGAAAAAACTATCAGTCAGCAAATTTTTTTTATTGTCCGTAAAAATAACTATTTTTATATCCTTTTTAAATTTTCTTAAATATTTTATAAGAGTTATAAAATGGTTATAGCCTCCATACCACCTGTCTTTATGGAAGTTTATCACAATTCCCAATTTAAACATTTAAATTTTAAGTATTTTTTTATTTATAAATTTTTCTATTGTAGAGAGAATATATTTTATATCTTTTTCTTTTAAATGAATCGTGGATGGAACTACTAAAGTTTTTTCAAACATTTCCTTACTAACTTTTTTACCTCCAACATACTTTGAGTTAAAATTTTTTAAATTAGCTAAAGGCCAAAACCCAGATCTTATTTCTATATTTTTTTTTATTAAAAAATTCCCAAGTTTTTTTACTTGTTCGCTACTTAAATTTTTAAAATAAAGACTATTTAGCCAATAAACTGATTTGTGGTTTTTGATATCTTTTTGGGTAAAAACAAAATTTTTATAAGTAAATTTTCTATATAATTTTCCAACATTGATTTTTTTTATCATCATGTAATTTTTAAATCTTTCTATTTGACCGCGAGCCACAGAGCCCAACAAATGTGGCATCATGTAATTATAGCCCTCACCTAGATGAAAATATTTTTTCCAATATTGATTTTTTGATGTTCTAAATGGAGCAGATCTTGCAGCTAAAAGTTTTATTCTATCAAAAATCTTCTTATCATTTGAACAGATAACCCCTCCCTCTCCAACGCCAATCATTTTTTCTGATCTAATAGAAAATACAGTTATTTTTCCAAAGGTGCCTATATTCTTATTTTTTATTTTGGCTCCAAGGGCCTCACTAGCATCCTCAATTAGAATTATTTTTTTCTTATTACAGAAGTTTTTAATTTTTTCTGTATCTCGAGCTGGCACTCCATAAACGTGTACTAATTGAATTGCTTTTGGTTTAAATTTTTTTACAGCCTGGACAACATATTGAAAATCTAATCCTAAAGTTTCTCTTTCAACTTCTACAATTATAGGAATGGCTCCACATTGACTTGTACTTGATATACTTGCTACACAAGAAAAATTTGGAATAATGACTTTATCATTTGGTTTAATATTAGCCGCTTTTAGTGCCAAATGTAAAGCGGCAGTTCCACTTTGTACACCTAATGAGTTTTTTATGCCAATAAATTTAGAAAACTTTTTTTCAAAAATTTTTGTGTTTTCACCATTTATAGAAAGCCAATTATCATTTAAAGCGTTTAAAACATATTTTTTTTCAAGCCTAGATATGCTGGGTTCGTTTAAAAAGTATTTCATAACAAATAAAATTAAAAAATCACATAACGTGATAGGTCAAAATTTATATTATTAAAAATTAATAACAATAATTTAATCAATAGGAATTTATTTAAAAATTTTTTTCAGTGCATAAATCAAGCCAATTGAGCTATTAGTACTGGTCAGCTACACGCATTACTGCGCTTCCACATCCAGCCTATCAAC
>MDTF01008292.1_pt1 | contig 27436 bp, 22 predicted proteins | sample 811191 | NCBI WGS metagenome assembly MDTF01 (sample SAMN05326649, study PRJNA326480) | marine metagenome | isolation source: seawater | place: Southern Ocean | collected 2011 | reverse complement strand
TTAAAAGATCTAACTTAACTCAGTTAATGCGAATTAAACAAGACGATTCTCGTATTAAAATTTACGTAAAAGCAACTAAAAACAAGAACTACGTAAGTGAAGTACTAATGTTTGTAAAAGGTATTGACAAGCAAACAAAAGGAGTGTCTGAGGCTATAGTTATGTCTTTAACTGGTAATATAGACATTAATAAAATGTCAGAGTTTACAGATAAAATTGTTCAAGAAAACAAGTAAATCAAATAATATTATAAGGTCGGGTTTTTTATAAACCTGACTTTTTATCAATTAAAATAGATACAATGAAAAAATTAACCACCATATGCTTTTTAGTCTTTTTGGTATTGTTTGCGAGTTCTTGCAAAAACGAAAAATCACTACAGAGTTATTTAGTAGAATCTAGTGGAAAAGATGGTTTCTTTTCAGGAGATTTACCTGTAGGATCGATACTTTCAGCTAAAGTGGATGTTTCAGATGAAGTAAAAGAAACTTTAAAGAGTATTAAAAAAATAAATGTTGCTTTTTTAAGAAAAACAGCTGATAATACGACTGCTTATGAAACAGAGAAAGCAATATTAAAAAATATTTTTACTAGTGATGCTTACAATAGTTTAGGAAGTGTAAAAGCAAAAGGAATGAATGTAAAAGTCTATTTCACAGGTAACACAAGCTCTTTAGATGAAGTGATTGTTTTTGGCTACAGTAATGATGCAGGAGTGGGAATCGCAAGATTATTAGGAGAAAATATGAACCCTGCGAAAGTAATTGAGATGATGAATAGTGTTAATTTAGATGGAAATAATCTAGAGAGTTTTAGCGCTATTTTTAAGGGTAAATAACAATACAGATATTTTATTATATACATACCTATACCTTCTAAGAAAGTTATAGGTTTTTTCTATTTGTACAAGAATCGAACTGTTCGCTGAAAATTAAAATACTGCTTATTTATTTTTAACTGCTCATTAACAAGTTCTATCAGCATATTTAGTATTTTTGGTTTTTTAGAAAATATTTTATGAAGTTTCAGAAAATAGTAGCGTTTTGTTTTATGTTGATTAGTTTAATAACTGCTGCACAGAAGACAGTTTATCAGCCAGAAAGAGAGAAAATTCATGATTTAATGCACACAAAATTAAAAGTCGATTTTAATTTTGAAGAGAAAACGATGAATGGGGAAGCTTGGCTAACTGCAAAACCACATTTTTATAGTACAAATAAAATAACACTAGATGCCAAAGCAATGCTAATTCATCAAGTTTTGATGAACAACAAAAAATTAGAATACTTTTACGACAATCTAAAGTTAATTATTGATTTACCAAAAACATACACTAGAACCGACCAATTCACCATTTATATAAAATACACCGCTCAACCAGAAAAAGTATATCAAAAAGGAAGTGCAGCAATTACAAATGCAAAAGGATTGTACTTTATAAATGCTGATGGCGCAGATAAAAATAAACCTACCCAAATATGGACGCAAGGCGAAACGGAAGCAAGTAGTTGTTGGTTTCCTACGATAGACGCTCCAAATCAAAAAACATCCCAAGAGATTTATATTACTGTTCCGAATAAATACGTAACACTTTCTAATGGGAAACTTGTAGATCAAACCAGTAAAGGAAATAATAGAACAGATTATTGGAAATTTGATCAAAAACACGCTCCTTATTTATTTTTTATGGGAATTGGAGAGTACGAAATCGTTAAAGATTCGTACAAAAGTATTCCTGTAAATTATTATGTAGAAAAAGAATATGCACCATATGCAAAAGATATTTTTGGTTTAACGCCAGAAATGATGGGTTTCTTTTCTGATAAACTAGGTGTTGAATATCCTTGGAATAAATATAGTCAGATTGTTGGTCGAGATTACGTATCTGGAGCTATGGAAAACACAACTGCTGTAATGCATGGTGAGCAAGCTTATCAAAAACCAGGGCAATTAATTGATAAAAATGTGCAAGAAAACACCATTGCACACGAACTTTTTCATCATTGGTTTGGAGATTTAGTAACCTCAGAAAGTTGGAGCAACTTAACATTAAACGAATCTTTTGCTAATTACAGCGAGTATTTATGGAGAGAACATAAATACGGCAAAGTAAATGCCGAAATGCATTTTTATGAAAATGTGCAATCGTATTTAAAAGGGCAGAGTGCAGACAAAGATTTAGTACGTTATATGTATGATGACAAAGAAGATATGTTTGATTTGGTAAGCTATAATAAAGGCGGAACAATTTTACATATGTTGAGAAAGTATTTAGGTGATGAAGCTTTTTTCTTAGGATTAAAGCAGTATTTAACTACTTATAAGTATCAAGCAGCAGAAGTACATCAATTACGTTTAATTTTTGAGAAAATTACAGGTAGAGATCTAAATTGGTTTTTTAATCAATGGTATTTTGGCGCTGGACATCCAGACATAGAAATTTCATATGATTATAATATTTTAAGAAAAACAGTCACTATAAATGTATTTCAGTTACAATTAGAAAAGTTTAAATTTCCCTTTGCAATTGATATTTTTGAAGGATTAAAAAGAATAAGGCACTATGTTTTTGTAGATGGTAATGATGCTTCTTTTACGTTTCCGTATACTAAACAGCCTAATTTAATTCAGGTAAACGCAGATGGAGCTTTGCTTTGTGAGATTAATGAAAATAAGGTTTTAAGTGATTATGTTTTTCAACTTAAAAATGCTGATAATTATAGGCATCGAAGAGAGGCTTTTTTAGAAGTAGCAAAGAAACAAGATGATAAAATTGCTTTTAATGCAGTTGTTGGTGCTTTAGATGATATTTCTTATGAGCTTAGAATTTTGGCTTTACAAAAGATAGATTTAATTAATAAATTTTCTAAAAAGGATGCTATCAAAAAAATTATGCAGATGGCAAACACTGATGTAAAAACTTTGGTACAAGCAGAAGCAATTAATACTTTAGGTAAATTAACAGATCCTGAATTAAAATCTATTTTTGAAAAAGGGTTGAAAAGTAAATCGTATTCTGTATTGGGTAAAGCCCTGGTTTCTATGTATTATATAGATAAACAAGTCGCTATCGCAAAGTCTAAAGAATTGCCAGATGAAATTAGAAAGATTTTAGCAGCTCCATTAACAAGAATTTTTATTGAAGAAAAAGACGATTCAGAACTTCCTTTTATTGCAAAAAACGTAGTTTCTGGAATGTTTTTGTCAGGTGACGACTCAACGAAAGTGATGTTTCAAAAAGCATTTAAGCAAATCTCTGAAAGTAATAATACATTGGCTATACAGAATGTGCTTGATGATATGATAGTAAAAGGGAAACAGTTTAAAAGTTTTAATTTTGATAAAGTTGTTATCAACCTAATGAGAACGATGATACAAGATCAAAAAAAAGCCAATAAACCAAAAAGAGAAAGAAATATAGAAGTTATTAAAATTGCAATGGCGAAGTTATTGTAGATTGTTTTAATGAGTTTTCTAGCGTTATCTTAAGCTTTGTTAAATTAGCTGTAAATTAAATTTATAAAAGAAATCGAACTTATATTAAGTCAGCAAGTCTTTTTAAGTAAACATCAGTTGAACAATGGATTTATTTGAGTTGTTTACCCTCTATTAACTTCTAGATGGAAGTTCTTCTTGTATTGCTTTTAAGGTTATTAACTTTTTTAATTGTTCTTTTATAAATGATCTAAAAAGGCCGCTTTATAGAGGTGAAAATGTAATAAAACAAGAACATTACTAAGGTAAATATTAAAACATTTAGGATAATACTTTTAGTTTTTTCAGTTGTATACTTTTTTCTAATTTCTTCCTTTAAAATTTTCATATCAGTTTTTGAAATTTCAGGAAACTCTAATTTATGTCTAACATTGTCTTTAAATAAGCTTTCTCTTCTTTTTTGAAGTTCATATTTCAGAGTAGATTTTCTGTTTTTAGCAGCTTCTTGCTTTTTTCTTAATGTAGTTAATGCTCCCCATGCTCCATGCATTCTTATAAATGAATCTTAAAATTATTACGATACAAAATACCCTTTTTAAAGATAACTTGTAGTTTTTTTAGGTTTATCTGATAAACCAGGATGAGTTTTGTAGTGCTTTTATTGGTGATAATTCATTTAAACTGATTAGGGATTTCATTTTTAAATTACTTTTTGTATTCTTCAAAAGTTCCATCATTAAAAAAAACAACAATTCTTTGAATCTTTTTGTCATTATTAGTATTGGAAGTTAACAAAGTTGGAGTAGAGGTTGTGTTGCTAATTTCTGCTTTTTTAGGGAAAGAACCGTTTCCGTGTAGCAGCCAATGGATATCAACATCCTTGAATTCTGAAGTTATTTTTAAAATAAAATCCAAACTTGGTTTGTTTCTTCCAGACAAAATATGTGATATACTAGAACGTTGAACTCCTATTTTATCTGCGAATAAAGAAGCAGATAATTGATGAAAATCCATTACTTTTTTTATTCTACTAGTAAATTCTAAACTGTTTATCATTGTAAATATCTATTATATTACAAATGTAAATTAAACTTTGTAAACAAAAAAATATAATAATTTAAATATTAACACACCTTGATTTAGTATTAAATTAAAGCTTTATTTAAAGTTTATAAATAACTAATAAACAATTATTTGTGATTAATAAAAACTATATAAGATAATGCGTTTTGGTTGATGATTAAAAGAATTGAATTAAAAATGTTATTAGTTTACAAAAGTAACTATTTTACCGCAAAAACGGATTTACAATTGTAACAATGTAGCGTTTTACATTTGTAACATTAAAATTGGTTGCTTATTTTCAATGATGTAAATTTGTGTTTTTAAACGGAATATAAAGTGCGAATTTTTTCACCAGAATTATTAAAGAATATTTTTACTACTCAAAAAGAAACATCTCTTTTTGGTAAATGGATTACTTTTAAAAATATCGAAAACCTGTTTTTAAAACATCAAGAAGTTTTTGAAGTTAAACAACTAGGATTTTCTGAACATCAAAGACCTATATATAAGCTAAAAATTGGTTCAGGAAAAAAGAGAATTTTATTGTGGTCTCAAATGCATGGAAATGAAAGCACAGGCACAAAAGCATTATTTGATCTATTCAATTGTTTTTCTAATTGTACTGATGAGGAATTTAAAGTAATTTTAAAAGAATGTACTTTGGTTTTTATACCGATGCTAAATCCTGACGGTTCTGAAGCTTTCACAAGAGTTAATGGGAATAATATTGACTTAAATAGAGATGCTGTAGATCGACTTGCTAAAGAAAGTAATCTTTTAAGAGCTTTTTTAGAGGAATTTAATCCGCAGTTTTGTTTTAATTTACACGACCAAAGAACCATATTTGGTTTAGAAGGTTCTAAAAAACCAGCAACTATTTCTTTTTTAGCACCTTCAGAAGAAGAAACAAGAGCTTTAACAAAAGGTAGAATTCAAACTATGAATGTTATTGTTGCGATGAATTCATTATTACAAAAGATTATTCCTGGTTTTGTAGGTAGATATACCGATGAATTTTACCCAACTGCAACGGGAGATAACTTTCAAAAACTAGGCTTTAATACCATTTTAATCGAGTCTGGTCATTTTCCTGACGACTACCAAAGAGAAATCGTGAGAGAACATACTTTTTATGCAATTTTACAAGGATTGTATCATGTAGCAACTTCAACTGATTTTAATGTTTTTAAGCCATATTTTACAATACCAAATAATGCCAAAATTTTCTATGATGTTATTCATAGACATTCCAATCCTAAAGAAGATGTCGCCTATCAATATAAAGATGAAATTATCAACGATCAATTAGTCTCAAAATTGAATAAAGTTGATGAAAAAGACTTGAAAATGAAATTTGGACATAACGAAATCGTTTTCGAAAGTAAAAAACATTAAACTTTTCTCAACTTTTGTTCTTCTAAATTAAATTAAATTCATAAATTTGTACTTTAAATTGAATAATATACAAAAAAATGAAAAAATTCATCTTAGACGAAATAGATCACCAAATCTTAGACATCTTAATCGAGAACGCAAGAACACCATTTACAGACATTGCAAAACAATTATTAGTTTCAGCTGGAACGATTCATGTGCGTGTTAAAAAAATGGAAGATGAAGGCATTATTCAAGGTTCTACCTTAACATTAAACTATGAAAAAATGGGCTATTCCTTTATAGCACATGTAGGAGTATTTTTAGAAAAAACTTCTATGACTCAAAGTGTAATTGAAAACTTAAGGAAAATACCAAACGTAACAGTAGCTTATGTAACAGCAGGTAAATATAATATTTTCTGTAAGGTAAGAGCAAAAGGAACTAATGATGCTAAAGATATTATTTACGAAATTGATGAAATACCTGGTGTAAATAGAACAGAAACTATGATTGCCTTAGAAGAAAGTATCAACGATAAGAAAAGAATGATGCATGCAATTTTTAAAGATTTATAATCTTAAAAATTATAATAAATATTTAAAATCCTCATCAATTAATTGGTGAGGATTTTTTTATGGAATAAACTTCTTTATCTGTATGTTTGTTCAGTTATGTAATTTATAATTTATGAGCCAAAAAATTGAATATAATTCAAATAATAATCTAGATAAAAGTACATTATTGAAATTGTACAAAAGCATCTTAAAACCTCGTTTAATTGAGGAAAAAATGCTAATTTTATTACGTCAAGGGAAAATATCTAAATGGTTTTCTGGTATTGGTCAAGAAGCAATCTCTATAGGGGTAACACTTGCGCTAGAAAAAGATGAATATATTTTGCCAATGCATAGAAATTTAGGTGTTTTTACAGCTAGAGAAATTCCATTATATAGATTGTTCTCTCAATGGCAAGGTAAAATGAATGGTTTTACAAAAGGTAGAGATAGAAGTTTCCATTTTGGAACACAAGAATATAATATAGTGGGAATGATTTCTCATTTAGGACCACAATTAGGAATTGCGGACGGAATTGCTTTAGCCAATAAACTAAAGAATAATAATAAAGTTTGTGCCGTTTTTACCGGTGAAGGAGGTACTAGTGAAGGTGATTTTCATGAAGCTCTAAATGTTGCTTCAGTTTGGGAATTACCAGTTTTATTTTGTGTAGAAAATAACGGTTATGGTTTATCGACACCTACAACTGAACAATTTAAGTGTAAGGATATTGCTGATAAAGGAATTGGTTATGGCATGGAAAGTCATATTATTGATGGAAATAACATATTAGAAGTCTATACCAAAGTTTCTGAAATTGCAGAAAGTGTTCGTAAAAAACCAAGACCAATTTTATTAGAGTTTAAAACTTTTAGAATGCGAGGTCATGAAGAAGCAAGCGGTACAAAATATGTTCCTCAAGACTTATTAGATACTTGGGCAGCTAAAGATCCTTTAGAAAATTATCAAGAGTATTTAAAAAGCGAAGGAATTCTTTCTGAAGAAATTGAAGTTTCCTATAGAAAAGAAATAACAGATGAGATCAATGAGCATCTTAAACTAGCTTTTGATGAAGAAAAAATTATTCCAAATTTAGAAACCGAGATCAATGATGTTTACAAGTCTTATAATTATGAAGGTTTAGAGCCATCTAATAAAAAAACCAAGATTCGATTTGTAGATGCTATTTCTGATGGATTAAAAGCATCTATGGAAAAGCATGCAGATTTGGTCATTATGGGGCAGGATATTGCTGAATATGGAGGAGCTTTTAAAATTACAGATGGTTTTGTAGACGCTTTCGGAAAAGAAAGAGTTAGAAATACACCAATTTGTGAATCTGCTATTGTTTCCGCTGCTTATGGTTTATCTATAAACGGAATAAAAGCAGTAATGGAAATGCAGTTTGCAGATTTTTCATCATCAGGTTTTAACCCAATTGTAAACTTATTAGCAAAATCTCATTATAGATGGTCTGAAAACGCAGATGTTGTTATCAGAATGCCTTGTGGAGCAGGCGTAGGAGCTGGACCTTTTCATAGTCAAACAAATGAAGCTTGGTTTACAAAAACACCTGGTTTAAAAGTAGTATATCCAGCATTTCCACAAGATGCAAAAGGATTATTAACTGCTGCAATTAATGACCCTAATCCGGTCTTATTTTTTGAACATAAAGGATTGTATAGATCTTTATATCAAGAAGTTTCTGAAGGATATTACACAACTGAAATTGGCAAAGCTGCTATTTTAAAGGAAGGAAATCAAATAACAATCATTAGTTATGGAGCAGGAATTCATTGGACTCTTGATATTTTAGAAAAACTTTCAGAGATTTCTATAGAAGTAATAGATCTTAGAACATTACAACCCTTAGATATAGAAACTATTTATAAATCAGTTAGAAAAACAGGAAAAGTAATGGTAGTTCAAGAAGATTCTATGTTCGGCGGAATTGCAAGCGATATTTCTGCTTTAATCACAGAGAACTGTTTCGAATCTTTAGATGCTCCAGTAAAAAGAGTTGCAAGTTTAGATACGCCAATTCCTTTTCAGTCAGATTTAGAGCATCAATACTTAGGAAAATCAAACTTAGAAAAAGCAATACAAGATTTACATAATTATTAAGTATATTTAGCATCGTAATAAAAATAAACATTCATGAATAACAAACAAATTATCTTTAAAAAACGTCCTTCAGGAGCACCAGATTCAGATACTTGGAATTTAGAAACAAATCTTGTTCCAGCATTAGAAGAAGGAGAAATCTTAATTCAACATCATTATATTTCTTTAGATCCTGCAATGCGTGGTTGGATGAATGATACAAAATCTTATATTCCGCCTATTGCTATAGATGATGTTATGAGAGCTGGTTCTATTGGAAAAGTTGTTAAAAATAATGGAAATCCAAAATTTGAAGTTGGAGATTGTGTTACAAGTTGGGGTGGTGTGCAACAATATGCGATTACAAACGGAGATGGTTGGTATAAGGTTGATGAACGTTTAGCGCCAATGCCAATGTATATCGGAACCTTAGGTATGCCTGGAATGACGGCTTATTTCGGAATTACAGAAGTTGGTAAAATTAAAGAAGGAGATATTGTATTAGTTTCTGGTGCAGCAGGTGCTGTTGGAAGTATTGTTGGACAAATTGCAAAAATTAAAGGATGTACAGTTATCGGGATTGCTGGTGGAAAAGAAAAATGCGATTATTTAATAAATGAATTAGGCTTTGATGAAGCTATTGATTATAAATCAGAAAACATTTATACTGCTTTAAAGGAAAAATGCCCAAAAGGAATTGATGTGTATTTTGATAATGTTGGTGGTGTTATTCTAAACGCAGCTTTAAGTAAATTAAGAATGCATGCAAGAGTTGTTATTTGTGGTGCAATATCTCAATACAATAACAAATCTAAAATAGAAGGTCCAAGTAATTATTTATCTTTACTAGTAACTCGTTCAACAATGCAAGGTATGGTTGTTATGGATTATGTGAAAGGTTACGGTGATGCTGCAAAACAAATGGGTATTTGGATGCAAGAAGGTAAATTAAAATCGAGAGAAGATATTTATGATGGAATAGAAAATTTTCAGGAAACATATCAGCGATTATTTTCTGGAGAAAAGAATGGTAAACTTGTTTTAAAAGTAATAGAAGAATAGCGAAGTGGAACACTTTTTTCAATGTCCACATTGTTGGGAAGAAATCTCAATGATTTTAGACGCTAGTATTCGTCAACAAACCTACATAGAAGATTGTGAGGTCTGCTGTAATCCTATAGAAATTACACCAATCTTTGAGGAAAATGAGTTGGTTGGTTTTCGATCTGAATCTTTAGAACAATAAAATATAAAATCCTGCTTTGTCAGGATTTTTTTTTGAAACAATTTTCTACTTGCTTTTTTTAGTTAAGTTTTCGTTCCAGAATTATTTATTTTTTACAACTTTAATTGAATTGATAACTAAAAAAGGACTCAAACAAACCCTATAACCAAGTTAAAACCTGTTTGTGAACTTTTTGTAATTCTTAGGAATACAATACGCTATAAAAGGAAATTCTAGATTTATACTTTCAACAGATTTATAATTAATCCAAAGGATTTTTCCAACAAAATTTTTGAAACAGGCCAATCCAGTCTTTTGGAAAAGTAGCTTTTAAAGTTATTTTTTTTAAGCTAAAAGGATGTACGAATTCTAATTTTCCGGCATGTAGAAATAAGTTTTTACATCCGAAATTTTCATCAAACATTATATCATGGTTTTTATCTCCATATTTAGTGTCGCCAATTAAGGGATGGCTAATTTTATTAGTATGCACTCTTAACTGATGCATTCTACCAGTTTTAGGAGATAATTCCACCAAGCTATAACGTGAAGTATCATAAGGTTTTACAGGGATGTCTAATGTAATTTGCTCCAACGTCTTTAAATGTGTTAATGCTTCTTTATGCACATTTGAATCACGTCCTTTTACGGGAGAATCTATAATTTTCGAAGTAGGAGAGTGGCCTCTAAGAATTCCATAATATGTTTTCTGAATTTCAGTATTCGTAAATAATTCTTGAAATTTAGAAACATAAGTTTTCTCTTTCGTTAATAAAATAATGCCGGAAGTTTTTCTGTCTAATCGATGAATAGGATATACTTTTAGGCCAGTTTTATCTAAAATTAAGCGTAGTAGAGAAGTTTCGTCAGCAACATTTCTAGAATGATACGCATGATGAACCAACATGTTATTGGGTTTATTTACACAAAGAAGATATGTATCCTCAAAAATTATTTCTAAATCCATGATTACAAATTATAGTAAAAATAAGGTTCTATATTTATGATACTTTTTTCTTTTTAGATAAATATAAATATAGAATTAATGTTAATGAAATTAAACCGCATACAAAAAAACCAATAAATAAAGGTAATGCAGTTTTATCTACAAAACCACCAATAAAGGTAGCAATTGGTACTGCCATAATTGTAGAAACAAATCCATTAATTGCAGCTCCAACACCAGCAATATGGCCAATTGGTTCCATTGCTAATGCTCTTGTGTTGCCGAATAAAAATCCAAGAGCAAAAAATTGCAACCAAAAGAAAGTTATTAAAACATAGATGCTAGGGTTACTTTCTCCTGTATATAAAAGAATATAAACAATAGGAATAAGTGTAAAAACAGTAGTAAAAATACTTACGAGTTTAAACATTCCTAACTTAACAACTAAAGTTCCATTTAAAAAAGTGGCAAAACCGACACCAATTGCAAGACCTGCAAAAATAAAAGGAAACTCTTCTTTTAGGTCATACTGTTGCTCGAATATTACCTGACTAGCACTTAAATAGACCATAAATGAACCCGTAATAAAACCAGAAAAGAAGGTGAAAATTATCGCATTTTTATGTTTTAAAAATTCTTGAGTACCTTTAATAAAAAGGGAGAATTTAAACTTTTTTCGATGTGCTATTTTTAATGTTTCTGGCTGTCGTTTCCAAACCCAAATCATTACAAACAAACCAAATAATAACTGACTGTAAAATATAGACTTCCAGCCGTATAAATCTAACATTATTTTACCAATTGCTGGTGCAACAACAGGTACTAAAATAAAAATCACAACAATAAAAGACATTACTTTAGCCATATGATTACCGCTAAAACGATCTCTAACCATTGCTATACTTATAGTTCTTGGTGCAGAGAGTCCTATTCCTTGTAAAACTCTACCAACAATCATCATTTCTAAACTAGTTGCAAAAACACATACTAAACTAGCTAAAGCAAAAATCATAAAACCTACATATATAACAGGTTTTCTACCAAAGCTATCAGATAAAGGTCCAGAAATAAGTTGCCCGAAACCTAAACCTAAAAAAATCATTGTTATAAATAATTGATTATTTTTAGGATCTACAATATGTATGGTTTTACTTATATCTGTAATTGCAGGTAATAAAGCATCGATAGATAATGCAACTAATGACATTAAAGATGCCATTACGATTATAAATTCTAATTCTGATTTCTTTTTTATTTGCATTCGTCAAAAGTAGTTTTATCATTTGGTTTAGCTACTTATTGTTGCATAAAAAAGGTTTGCAAATTGCAAACCTTTTTATATTTTAAGATTAGATAAGATTATTCTTTACCAATATTATTTATTGCTTGATCATTACCAGTCCCTTTTGGGTTGTCTCCCCATTTGTTAGGGGCGTTTTCACTATCTGTACAGGCTAAAATTAGATTATAAAAAGGAATTAATAAATACCACCCACTTTTACCAACATCATGCATTCTTCTAACTCCAACAGAAAGAGAAGGAATTAATACTGCAAGAGAATATAATATTTCTAACCAAGAACTTTCTTGAGAAACAATTGAACCTTGCATAATGTAGGTTAGTGCAAAAGAAATAATTGAGTTTATAAGTACAAACATCCAATATTCTTTTCGTCTTGCTCTACCTTTAAAATCTGCATACTGTTTTAAAACTTTTAAATACCAATTCATTTTTTTATTTTTAGTTAGCATAGACAATATATACTAAAATAAGTGATTTACAACTTTATTCCTATTTTGATTTATCAAACGGCTATTTCTAATAATTTTGTCTTTTTACTTAATATACATCTTAATAAAATTAGCAAAAAAAGGAATTATTTTCACAATTATCATTTAACCCTCTTAAAGAAATAGCTAAACTTAGTATCTAAACAAACATATAATTAAAAAGCATCTTTCAAATAATGAAAGATGCTTTTTAAATTAATATAATATTGAGACTTATCTTGTAATTGTTTGTTTTCTATCTGGTCCAACAGATACAATAGATACAGGTACACCTGTTTCTTTTTCAATAAAAGCAACATAGTCTAGTAAGTTTTGTGGCAATTGATCTGCAGAAGTCATTTTTGTTAAATCTTCGTTCCAACCTTTAAATTCAGTATAATTTACAGAAACATTTTTTGGCTCTATATTGTAGGGTAAGTGGCTAATTTCTTTTCCTTTATAATTGTAGGTAGTACAAACTTTTAAAGTGTTAAAACCAGATAAAACATCTCCTTTCATCATCATTAATTGTGTAACTCCATTTACATCTACAGCATATTTTAATGCAACTAAATCAAGCCAACCACATCTTCTAGGTCTACCGGTTGTTGCACCAAATTCTTGACCGATTTTCGCCATTTCAGCTCCATCATCATCAAATAATTCTGTTGGAAATGGTCCAGAACCAACACGTGTTGTGTAAGCTTTAAAGATTCCAAAAACTTCACCAATTCTATTTGGAGCGACTCCTAAACCTGTACAAGCTCCTGCTGCAGTAGTATTAGAAGATGTTACATAAGGATACGTTCCAAAATCAATATCTAACAAAGAACCTTGCGCTCCTTCTGCTAAGATTGTTTTTTTGTTTTTTATTGCTTGATTTAAAAACTCTTCACTATCAATGAATTGCAAAGTTCTTAATTTATCTATTCCTTTACAAAACTCTGCTTCTAATTCTTTTAAATCATATTCAACTTGAACATCAAAGAATTCTAACATTTTAATATGCTTAGCTGTTAAAGCATCATATTTTTCTTTCCAATTGTCTAATTCTAAATCTCCAACACGCATTCCATTTCTACCAGTCTTGTCCATATAAGTTGGGCCAATTCCTTTCAACGTAGAACCAATTTTTGCTTTTCCTTTAGAAGTTTCTGAAGCAGCATCTAATAATCTATGTGTTGGTAAAATTAAATGTGCTTTTCTAGAAATTAGTAATTTAGTAGTATAATCTATGTCATGTTTGTCTAAGTTTTCTAATTCTTTTTTAAAGATAACAGGATCTATAACAACTCCATTTCCAACAACATTTAAAGCAGTTTTATGAAAAATTCCGGAAGGAATTGTATGTAAAACATGTTTAAATCCATCAAAAATTAAAGTATGCCCTGCATTTGGACCTCCTTGAAAACGTGCAATAATATCATAGTTAGTTGTTAAAACATCTACAATTTTACCTTTACCTTCGTCTCCCCATTGCAATCCTAGTAATAAATCTACAGCCATTAGTTGTTTTTAGTTGTGAGTTTTGAGTTGTGTATTGTTTGTTAAGCTTTTTTCTTTTTTGTTCCGTAAAAATAAAGTGAATGGTTTTGAATATCGATTTCAAAAATATCTTCGATTGTTTTTTTGATAATTTGAATTCTTGGATCACAGAATTCTTTTACCTCACCAGAATCTGTGAAAATTACATGGTCGTGGTTTTTGTCAAAATAACTTTTTTCATAACGTGCCATTGATTGCCCATCAAATTGATGTTTTCTAACCAAATTACAATCTAATAATAAATCTATAGTGTTGTAAAGTGTTGCTCTACTAACTCTATAGTTTTTATTTTTCATTTTAATATATAAAGATTCTATATCAAAATGCTCATCAGCATCATAAATTTCTTGAAGAATAGCATAACGTTCAGGAGTTTTTCTGTGTTTATGCTCTTGTAAGTACGATGTAAAAACTTTTTTAACTACTTCTTGATTATCAAGAGAATTACTCATAATTTTAATTTTTACTATAAAACAAATTTACAGTTATTTCTGAATAAAAATAACCTTTTGTATAAATGATATCTACAAAGTATTAACACGTTCTACTTTTTTGACACCTTCTACTCTTTGAATGCTTTTAATTAACTTATTTAATTGCGAAATATTCTTAACACTTAATGATATTTTTCCATCAAAAACACCTTCATCTCCTGCGATATTTATACTATGTATAAAAACGCCCATATTATTAGAAATGATACGGGTAACATTGTTAATAATACCTTTATTGTCTACCCCACTAATGTGTAAAATAACTTTAAAATCTTGTTTTGTAGAATCAATCCATTTAGCCAACATAATTCTGTAAGCATAATTAGATTGTAATGAAATTGAATTTGGACAGTTTTTTTTATGAATCTTTATGCCATCATTAATTGTTAAAAACCCAAAGACTTTATCACCAGCAATTGGATTACAACACTTAGAAAGTGTGAAATCTAATTTTTCTTCCTCTTTACCAAAAACTAAAGCATCATAATTATGAGTAACTTCATCGGTGTTTTCTGCGATATCTTTGTTTGTATTTGTTCTAAGTATTTTGTTTTTAAAGAAATTTAAAATTGTACTATTTCTTTGAGATACATATGCTTTTAACTGTGTATTATCTATCGCTCCATTTCCAAGTCTATAAAATAAATCAAAGCTTGTTTTTAAGTTAAAATAAAGAACTAATTCGTTCACTGTTTTTTCATTAAAAGGAATTTTTAAATGACGTAGTTTACGCATTAAAACTGCTTTTCCTTCTTCTGCTATTTGCTTTTCATCGTCTTTTAAAGCAGCTCTAATTTTTGTTTTAGCTCTTGCTGTAATTACAAAGTCTAACCATCTAGAATTTGGTTTGTTGGCTGCACTTGTTATCACTTCTATTTGATCACCACTTTTTAAAGTATGACTTAACGGGACCAATTTACCATTTACTTTTACGCCTCTACATTTTAAGCCGACATCTGTATGAATTGAAAAAGCAAAATCTAATGCAGATGCATCTTTTGGAAGTGACTTTAGTTCCCCTTTTGGAGTGAAAACATAGATTTCTTTAGAGTATAAATTCAGCTTAAAATCTTCAACAAAATCAACTGCATTTATGCTCTGACTTTCTAGCGTTTCTTTTAATTTATTTAACCAACCATCTAAACCGCCTTCGTTTTCATTTCCTTGTTTGTATTTAAAATGTGCAGCATATCCTTTTTCTGCAATTTCATTCATTCTTGCTGATCGAATTTGCACTTCTACCCATTGTGCATCTGGACCAACGACAGTAATATGAAGTGCTTCATAACCTGTAGATTTTGGCTGTGAAATCCAATCTCGTAAACGAGCTGGGTTTGGTTTAAAATAATCTGTTACGATTGTATAAATTTTCCAAGCATCAAATTTATCATCATTAGAAGAAGGAGAATAAATAATTCTAATGGCATATTTATCATATACTTCATTAAAAGTTACATTTTGATTTCGCATTTTTTTTCTGATAGAATAAATAGATTTAAATCTACCTTTTATATCATATGCGAAATTTTCTTTGTCTAAACCACTTTTAAGCTGATCAGAAAAACGTTTTAAATAATCTTGCTGTTCTTCTTTGCTTTCTTTAATTTTATCAACAATACTAGAGAAAACCTCTGGTTCTGTATATTTTAAGCCTAAGTCTTCTAACTCAGTTTTTATATTATATAACCCTAATCTATGTGCTAAAGGTGCATAGATGTATAACGTTTCTGAAGCAATTTTTACTTGTTTATAACCCGGCATTGCATCCATAGTTTGCATATTATGCAATCTGTCTGCAATCTTTATCAAAATAACTCTAACATCGTCATTCAATGTTAAAAGCATTTTTCTGAAATTTTCTGCTTGTATTGAAGCGTCTTGTTCTTTGTTTAAACGTGAAATTTTGGTTAATCCGTTCACAATCCGAGCAATTGTTTCTCCAAACAATTGCTCCATATCATTAATTGTATATTCAGTATCTTCTACTACATCATGCAACAAAGCTGCAGCGATAGAAGTTGCTCCCAAACCAATTTCCATAGCAACAATTTTTGCCACAGCAATCGGGTGATAAATATAAGGTTCACCAGTTTTTCGACGTTGTTTGGAGTGTGCTTCCACAGCTATATCAAAAGCTTTTCTAATCAGTTCTTTATCTTTTTTTGATAAGACTTCATAAGCACCTTTTAACAAATCCTTGTAACGACTTGCAATCTCTTTATTTTCTTCTTCTATGGTTGCTTTGTATTCCATAAGTTACAATTCAGATTTATTAAAATAATCTAAAGTGAATTTATGAATAAGTATTTTAACAAGCAAGCATTAAGTATTCTAAATTTCCTAAAATATTCCATATAAATTCCACGAAAATAGCAGCAAGATTGAGTGAAATTCGTATTTAAACTATTGTTCTAGATTGTTAATTCTTTCCAATAAAGTTGGATGTGAATAATGCATAAAAACGTACCCAGGATGTGGCGTTAAGTTACTCAAACTATTTTTTGATAATTTTTTAAGGGATGTAATTAAGGGGTTTGCGGCAAAGGTTTCTTTAGCAAAATTATCTGCTTGATATTCAAAAACTCTAGATACATAATTCATAATTAAACCAGTAAATTCTGATATGGGCGAGTATAAAATTCCGAAAGCAATTAAACCAATATGAAAACTTGGAATTGCAACTCCTAAAGCTTCCGATAAAATTGAAGATTTAATAAAAAGTGATAATATAAACAGGGTAAAACCTGTGAGTAGGATAGAAGATGTTAAATTAAAAATGATGTGTTTTCTTTTATAATGACCAACTTCATGTGCTAAAACAGCCACAATTTCATCTGTTTCTAAATCATTGATTAAGGTATCAAAAAGTGTGATTCTTTTTTGAGAACCAAAACCAGAGAAATAAGCATTTGCCTTTGTGGACCTTTTAGAACCATCAATCACAAAAATATTATTCAATGTAAAACCCACTTCTTTTGCGTACTTTTCGATGGCTGATTTTAATTCTCCGTCTTCTAAAGGTTTTTGTTTGTTGAATAAAGGAACAATTAGTTTTGCATAAAACATATTCATAAATAAAGAAAAGACAGCGACTAAAATCCAAGCATAAATCCAGAAATTTTCTCCAACAAATTCAAAAAACCAAATGATTAATGATAAAATTCCTCCACCTAAAATAATGCTCATCAACCAACCTTTTAGTTTGTCTAACCAAAATGTTTTTTGGGTTGATTTGTTAAACCCAAACTTTTCTTCAATAACAAATGTTTTATAATAAGAAAAAGGCGTTGTTAAAATATCTGATCCAAACATAATAACTCCAAAGAAAATTAAAGCAACTAAAATCGGATTGTATGTAAAGCTTCGTGCAAAATCATCTATATATTTAAATCCATCTGCAAAAAAGAAACATAAGGTTAAAATTATTGAAAAAGTGGACGTTAAATCTGAGAATTTGGCATTTGTCTTTTTATATGCTTGTGATTTTTTATATTCCTCTTTATCATAAACATCTGCTAATTTTTCTGGAATTTTATCATCAAAATGTTTAGCATTTAAAGTGTCTAATATTTTATCAATTATAAAACTGATACTGATAATTAATATTAAAATATAAAATAGAGTAGTAGGTTGCATTTAGTTTTAAAGAGTTTTGTTAGATAATACTGATATTATTTCCTTCTATATATCAGACGTTAGCGAAGTTTTGTTCAAAGCACAAAACTAAATTAAAATGCTACTTATTCTTTTTATGAGCATACATTGCAGCACCAATAATGCCTGCATTATTTTTAAATTTGGCAACTTTTATGGGAACATCAACAGTTAAATGTTCTTTAAAATTATCAAATTTTTTACTAATTCCTCCACCTAAAATAAATAGTTCTGGAGTATGAATTATTTTAATATGATTTAAAAAAATATCAAATCTTTTTGCCCATTCAGCTAAGGTTAATTCTTCTCTTTTCCTTGCGGAATCTGAAGCAAATTTTTCTATAATTTTCCCATCTGTATGATAGATTCGCCCTAACTCAACATTCGGAATTAATTTGCCTTTATAAAATAAAGCCGAACCAATACCTGTACCAATTGTAATTACAAAAACCTTTCCTTTTTTGTCTTTACCAGCACCTAAATTCATTTCTGCAACTCCTGCTAAATCAGCGTCATTACTAACATAAAAAGGAATTCCGTTACATTCTTTTTTAAAGAGTTTATCAGCCTTTACATCGATCCATTCTTTACTTAAATTTCCATGATGTTTGCACTGTCCATCAACAACAATTGTTGGAAAACAACAACCTACAGGTCCTTTCCAATCAAAATGTTTTACAATCTCTTTAATAACCTTAGCAACTGCTTTTGGTTCTGAAGGTTTTGGAGTGTCTATTCTATGTCTTTCAGAAAGTAATTCACCTGTTATTGTATTTACAATTGCAGCTTTAATTCCAGTTCCTCCTATGTCTATTCCTAATACTTTCATTGATAATTATTTAAATTCTCTTTGTCTTTTAGCTTCAAAAATTACAATAGCTGCAGCAACAGATACATTCATAGAGTCTATTTTACCTTGCATGGGGATGTTTATGTTTTGTATATTATTTTCTCTCCAAATTTCTGAAACACCAGTTGCCTCTGTACCAACAACAATAGCAGCAGATTTCGTGTAATTTTCTTTATGGTATTCGTTTGAATTCTGTAAAGTTGTAGTAAAAATATTTATGTTTTTCTCTTTTAAAAAAACAATCATTTCCTCGGAGGTCGCTACAGCAATTTGATTTGTAAAAATACAACCAATACTAGAACGAATAATATTTGAGTTGTATAAATCGCTTTTAGGATTTGCTATAAAAACAGCATCTACCTTTGCAGCATCTGCAGTTCTTAAGATTGCACCAATATTTCCTGGTTTTTCTATTCCTTCAGCAACTAAAATTAAAGGGTTCTTATTTTTAAATATGATATTTTGTAATGAGAAATTTTTAGACTTTGTTACTGCGATAATTCCTTCTGTTGAGTCTCTGTAGGCCAACTTCTGGTAAATATCTTTAGAAATTTTTATTCTATTAACATTACTATTAAATAAATGTAAAACCTCATTTTCAGATATAAAATCTTCTAAATATAGAATGGTATCAAATTCATATAATGCAGCAACTGCTAAAGATATTTCACGTTTTCCTTCTATAAGAAATAAACCTTGTTTTTTACGTTCACGTGCCTTTTCTTGTAGTTTTAATAAGTTTTTTATATACGAATTTTGAACACTTGTAATTTCTTTCATTAAAACAAATATACCTATAAGTAGCTATTGTTTTATATTGATTTAATGAGAATATTTGTTAAACTAAAATTAGTAGTCATGTTTTTAATATTAAATGTTTAAATAACAATAAATTAAATATAACAAAGAAGGTTAATTTCGTTTACAGAATACTTATAGACTAATTTTAACAAAGAAAGGCTCACAATTGCGAGCCTTTTTTCTTATTCAATCACGATTTTTTTTTACACTTAACTTCCCCTTCTTATAAAATATGTGATAAATACATATCACTAATGATTTCTACTATATTTATATTTGTTAGTATTAAGATACTATTACTTAAATTTTAATGTTTAACGTGAAATTTAAAACTTAAAGATAGGGATTTCTCGATAGATATCATAATTAATAGTTATTTTTTATTTTATAAATGACTAATATTCAATTTAGTATGTATAAAAAAAGCTCTGACAAAATCAGAGCTTTTAAAAATTAAAATAATTGTTTTATTTCGTTTTGTATTTTTTAGAATACCGTTTCCACAATTTTGTTTGATGCGTTTCTAAACTTATTTTTCTTCCTTGGATAAAAGCGTTTGTTAGAATATTTGTTCTCATATCTAAAGCATCTCCCTCAGAAATAAATAGTGTAGCATCTTTACCAACTTCTAGAGTTCCAACAAAATCATCTATTCCTAAAATTTTTGCAGTGTTAGAGGTTAGTAATTGCAAAGCAACTTCTTTGTCTAAACCATGAGCAGCAAATGTACCTGCATAAAAGGGTAAATTTCTTGTATTCATTCGTTCCATTTGACCTTCCATTCCTAAACTTACTAAAACCCCTTTATCTGTTAAAACTTTTGCAATTGTATAGGTGTAATCGTAAGCATCATCTTCGCTGTTTGGATTTCTGTGAGGTCTATCTAAAATAACAGGAATATTATTTTTCACTAATAAATCTGCAATTTTATCTGCTTCAGCTCCATGAACAATTACAATTTTTCCAATACCTAATTCTTTCGAAAGAGTAATTGCATCAGTAATTTCTCTTTGTCCATTTACATGAATAAACAACTTTTGAGAATTATTAAATAACCCTTCTGTAGCTTGATAGGGAAGGTGTTTCTTTTCATGACTACCAGCTAAATAATTTTTAGCATTTATAAAATAAGTCTTTATGTTACTTACATTTTTAGAATAATTTTTGTCTGGTTTTAAAGCAGGATCTTCTCCTAGCCACCATCTTCCACTTTTAAAGCTACTAGGCCATTCCATGTGAATAGCGTCATCAACTTTAATTGCTGCATCTTCCCAATTCCAAGCGTCTAATTGTACGATTGATGAAGTACCAGAAATAGTACCGCCCCTTGGGGTAATTTGTGCCATTAAAACTCCGTTAGGTCTCATTGATTCTACAATTTTACTTTCTGCATTATAAGCAATTAAACTTCTTATATGAGGATTGTTTACACCAATTTCATCTTCATCTACACTTGCTTTTACAGCATCAATTTCTACCAACCCTAAAGAAGCATTTGCTGCAATAAAACCAGGATATACGTGCTTTCCTTTAGCATCGATAACAGTTCCTCTTCTTGCAATTTTTACATTTGCACTTCCTGTGAATACAATTTTCCCATTACTAAACATAATCAAAGAATTCTCTATGATTTGTCCATTTCCTAAATGTGCAGTTGCACCTTCTATAGAATAATCTGTAGATTGTTTTTCTGCTGGAGTTTGTTGTGCTACGCTGTTTCCTATGAAGAAGAAAAACAGTAAACTATATATTATTTTTTTCATTTTTAATTAGCTTTTAAGTTCTTCTGAAGTATCACATTGAAAGTTTCTGTCTTTTCTTTTCATCGGTGTTTGCGTTTTACCTCCACCCATTTTTTCTTTCAACATCATATTAATTAATTTACTTTTTTCTTGTTTGATTGCTGCCCTTTTTTTGATGTCTTCATTTCTATCAAAAAATACTTTTCCATCAATAATTGTTTTTTCAACTTTAGCATAAATAGACATTGGGTGATGGCTCCATAGAACTACATCTGCATCTTTACCAACCTTTATACTTCCAACTTTATCGTCTAAATGTAATAATTTAGCTGGGTTTATAGTAACTGTTTTCCAAGCTTCTAATTCAGACATTCCTCCGTATTTTACAGTTTTTGCTGCTTCTTGATTAAGTCTTCTTGACATTTCTCTGTCATCAGAATTAATAGCAACGGTAACTCCTGCATTATGCATAATTGCTGCGTTAAAAGGTATTGCGTCGTTTACTTCATATTTATAAGCCCACCAATCTGAGAACGTAGAACCACCAACTCCATGTTCTGCCATTTTATCAGCTACTTTATAGCCTTCTAGAATATGTGTAAACGTATTGATGTTAAAATTGAAATTTTCTGCAACTTTCATTAACATATTAATTTCTGATTGCACGTAAGAGTGACAAGATATAAAACGTTCTTTGTTTAATATCTCTGCCAAAGTTTCCATTTCTACATCTTTTCTATAAGGCTTTCCACTTTTCTTTAAAGCATCATATTCTTGTGCTCTTGTAAAATAATCAGTAAACATTTGTTCAACACCCATTCTTGTTTGCGGAAAACGTGTTCCGTTAGAACTTCTAGATTGTTTTACATTTTCACCCAAAGCAAACTTTATAAACTTAGGAGAATTACCATATATCATATTCGCTGCATTTTCTCCCCATTTTAGTTTAATAATTGCAGAACGACCTCCAATAGGATTTGCCGAACCATGTAAAATTTGTGCAGAAGTAGTTCCACCAGAAATATTTCTGTAAATATTAATATCATTAGGATCCACAACGTCTTCTATCGTAACCTCTGCGGATGAGTTCTGTGCACCTTCATTAATAGCTGATGCTGCTATATGTGAATGTTCATCTACAATACCAGCTGTTAAGTGCTTACCTGTTCCATCAAATTCTACTGCACCTCTTGCACGTAAATTTTTACCAATTTTAGAAATTTTCCCGTCCTTTAGAAGAACATCTGTGTTTTCTAAAATTCCTGCATCTTCACTTGTCCAAACAGTTACATTTTTCACCAATATCGTTTGTGTTTTTGGTTGTGTAAAGTTTCCAAAACCAATATTAGGATAACTTACAGGAAAAACAGTTATGATATCTTCTTCCTTTTTTTTAGCCGTTTTCTTTTTGCTATCCTTCTTTACTTGTTTACTTGCAGACCAAGAAGTTTTGTTTCCTTTAGTATCAAAGGCATCTCCTTGCATAACGTTAGAAGCATTTGTAATTTTACCTAACATTCGTGTAAAATTACTATCATCATTTAAAGTGATAGAAACCCAATTATCCTTAAAAGAAAATTTAGATTTAATTTTTTTATCACCAATTTTTATAGCGCCGGTTTGTTTTGCTCCTTTACCTGTAATGGATAAATCGTAATTTTTGTTGTTTACATATAACATATAATCACCAGTAATATCTTTGATGTTCATGTCATTAATTACATTTCTATTACCTTGTACCCAGTTTTCATGAATGGTTGTTTTACCGTCAAAAATATCCCCAGAAGTAATAATAAAGTTTGCATAACTTCCTATTTTTAAATTCCCAATAGCAGTATTTCCAATAATATTTGCAGGAATTGTCGTTAAAGCAGCTAATGCTTTTTCTTTATCGAAACCATATTTAATAGCTTTTTGCAAGTTCTTGTGAAAAGATTTAATTTCCTTTAATTTGTGAGTCGTCAAAGCAAAATTAATTCCGTTTTTAGAAAGAACACTTAAGTTTGATGGCTCTTGATTCCATTTACGCATATCTCTTAAAGAAATATGTTGTGCCAGTAAAGGATCTGAAACATCATAAGCATTGCTAAAATTAACAGGAATAATAAAGCTAGCATTGGTAGATTTGATGTCATTTATTCTTTCAAATTCTTCTCCACTTCCAACGATAGTATATTGAATTCCAAATTCATCACCTACTTTATCTGCTCTTAAAGCATCTAAAACATTGTCCGTTTCAAAAATTTGAAGTAAATTTTTATTACTATTTAAAGCTTCTAAAGCCAAATCTTTGTTTTTCATGTTTCCTTTTGCATACCAATCAGCATCGTTGTAAACCTGACGTAATAATGCCATTGCACCCATTTTTGAGGATGGATATGCCTGATTTGATTTTGCGCTTTTAGAGAATGATAAATATTGTGCAGATTTTGTTTCTAAAATTCTGTAAGCATTTGAAGAATTAGGGTTTAAAGCAATTAATAAACCATTTCCACGAATAATTCCATCTTGTAAATGTGTATTTACAACTCCAAAACCAGCTTCCATTAAACTTTTAGCTTTTTTTGAATCAAATTTAAACTCATTAATAGGATTTGTTTCTGGTCTAATATGATCATTCCAATAATAACCTTCTCTAGAGGCTGCATATTGTCTTGTCCTCGATCTAAATGACTTTCTTTTTGGTGTTGCAATTCCAAAATCAGCATAAATATCTATAAAAGAAGGATAAATAGTTTTCCCTTTTAAATCAGTAGTTGGTGTTCCTTTAGGAATCTTTACAGATTTACCAGCACGAAATACTTTACCGTCTTTAATTAATAAGGTTCCTTTTTTAATTACTTCATCTGGAGTTATAAAAATTGTTGCATTTGTAAATGCGAAAATTGTGTTTTCTGCCGTTTTTACTCCTTCATCCGTAGGGAAATAATCTTGTGCATTCGTGACAGAAAGCGACAAGAAAAAGAGTAAGAAAAATAGTTTTTTCATATGGTTTGTATTATTTGAATTTCGTATAAATCTATAGATACCTTTTATTATAAAAGTTAATTCTTAATAATTTAACAAAAATTTAAGAAAACTAGATCTCTTTTGAAGATTCAAAATAAGAAATTAATAAGTCAACCACATAGTTGTAAGATTGTACACCATTAGCTTGCTTATTCGCTTTTAAATAGGCATTGTATCCTTTTTTTACAATGGGTTCGAAAGGGTTTTTATATTGTTGCCAAAATTGATAACTTGTATTAAAGTCTTTCCGAACACCTTTGTGTACAGTTTTCCAAAGTTCTTTGGATGTATTTCTGTCTCGTTTTCTTATTTCAGATATACAATATCCAAATGCCATTCTATAACTTGCATATTTAAAATAGATGTCGTCATTATAATTAGCAGCTAAAAAACCAACAAAATTTGCTTCGTTTTCTGCTGCAAACCCAATTTGATGCGCCATTTCATGACAAGTAGTTGTTGGGTAACTTGTTTTAGGTATTCGATCATTTATTTGTGCTTCACCTGTTAAAGGATTCAAATAACCAGAAGTTCCATTATACATTTGCAACAAACTCATTAATGAATTTTTTACGGATGCATGTTGATATTTTAATTGTGGAAAATGGATGGTTAAATTGTCATATCCAGAAGTAGCCATATTATACATTTCTTTTTGTTGGTATGGGTTTTCAACCCTTAAAGTGTCGTTTTTTGTAATTTTAAATTGATAATAATTCAGCCTTTTAATAATGTGCTCAGTAACTTTTTGAAGTTGCTCAGTCGTATATTCTTGTTGTTGATATTGTAAGTTTTTAGCCAACGGTTCTCTGTAGTAGTTTAATCCCCAAAAAAGGTAAAAGCAAAAATAAATAACAGATAAAATTGCTGTAAAATGAATAATCTTCGGAATAAAATTTTTAAATCTAAATTTTATCAATCTGACTAAAAATCGAATAAAAATAAATAAACCAAATGCCAAGAATAAATCTCCGAATGAAAAGGGGATCCAACCAAAAATAATTCTAAAAAATGATGAAATCGTAGGATAGATTCCGTTCGAATAATATTGTTCTATAAATGCAGGATGTTTTGCTGCTACTTGCAGTAATAAAACCTGAATTGGAAGAAAAAGGGCTAAAATAAGATGTCTTTTATTTAGTTTCATCAGGGTAAAAATAAGGATTCAATTTAGAAGTTGACTGGTTATTAACAAGATAATAACATTTTTGTTTACAAAATATGTTCACAAATTAAAGTTCGCTTTTAGAAAGGACATCCAACCTAAAAAAGTACATTTGTGTTCATGGAAAAAACGACTCCTATAGCAGGTAAAAAGACAGATAAATCAAGATTAATTAGTCTTGAGAAAGGGAAGATTCCTCCACAGGCAGTAGAGTTAGAAGAAGCTGTGTTAGGAGCAATGATGATTGACAAAAAAGGAATTGATGACGTAATAGACGTCTTAAGTTCAGATGCTTTTTATGATCAGAAACATCAAGAAATTTATGCAGCGATTTACGAATTGTTCCAAAACTCTGAACCTATCGATCTTTTAACAGTATCGAACTTGTTAAAAAAGAACGGAAAGTTAGAGTTTGTTGGTGGTGATTTCTTTTTAATTCGTTTAACACAAAAAGTAGCTTCATCTGCACACATTGAGTTCCATGCTAGAATTATTCTTCAAAAATACATTCAACGTAAATTAATTTCAATTTCATCAGAAATTATTGAAAATGCATATGATGAAAGTACAGACGTTTTCGAATTATTAGATGATGCTGAAGCAAAACTTTTTGAAGTTACTCAAGGAAATTTAAAGAAGAGTTCAGAAGCTGCAGGTTCACTTGTAAAACAAGCTTTAAAAAAGATTCAAGAAATAGGTAATTCAGAAGGAATGTCTGGTTTGGAAACAGGTTTTACCAAATTAGATGCCTTAACTTCTGGTTGGCAACCTTCCGATTTAGTCATTATTGCTGCTCGTCCTGGTATGGGAAAAACAGCATTTGTAATTTCGATGGCAAAAAATATGGCAATCGATTTTAATCACGGTGTTGCTGTATTTTCTTTAGAGATGTCTTCTGTTCAATTAATTACACGTATGATATCCTCTGAAACGGGTTTAACATCAGAAAAATTAAGAAAAGGGAATTTAGAGCCTCATGAATGGGAACAATTAAATGTAAAAGTTAAGAAATTATCTGATGCTCCTATTTTTATTGATGATACACCTTCTCTGTCTGTTTTCGATTTGCGTGCAAAAGCACGAAGATTGGTATCGCAACATGGCGTTAAAATTATTGTAATTGATTATTTACAATTGATGACTGCAGGAGGAAAAGCTGGAGGAAACCGTGAACAAGAAATCTCTATGATTTCGAGAAATTTAAAAGCATTAGCAAAAGAATTAGCAGTTCCTGTAATAGCACTTTCTCAATTATCACGTGCTGTAGAAACCCGTGGAGGAAGTAAAAGACCATTATTATCTGATTTACGTGAATCTGGTGCAATTGAGCAAGATGCAGATATTGTATCGTTTATTTTTAGACCAGAATACTATGGAATGACAGAATGGGATGATGATGAACATACACCATGTGAAGGGCAAGGTGAATTTATTGTCGCTAAACATAGAAATGGTGGTTTGGATAATATTCGTTTAAAATTTACAGGACATTTAGCAAAATTCTCTGATTTAGAAGAAGGTTTTAGTTCTGAATTCCAATCATCTATGAATGCAGATTTTCCAGATGATGTTTTTCCTGATCAAAGAATTGAGCCAAAAGATGCTTTTGGGGACGATTCTGATGATGTTCCTTTTTAGTCTTAAATAATTTATAAAATTATATAAATACACAATTGCTTCAAAGTAATTGTGTATTTTAG
>MDTF01011118.1_pt1 | contig 27516 bp, 27 predicted proteins | sample 811191 | NCBI WGS metagenome assembly MDTF01 (sample SAMN05326649, study PRJNA326480) | marine metagenome | isolation source: seawater | place: Southern Ocean | collected 2011 | reverse complement strand
TCTTCATTATTTTCAAATGTTTTTTGTATTATATCATTATTGTCAATATTAGTTAGTTCCAAATTCACATTTATAGACAAGTTATATCTCGTAGTTTGGTTTCTTTTATTTTTTATTTTTTTATTTAATTTTTCTTGTATTCTTATTTGAGCCTTATATTTTTTTTCTGATTTTTTATCAGATAGCAAGGCAATATTATTTTTTAGTTTATATGCAATTCTTTGGTCACCAATAATGTTAATATCCTGAAAGTTAATTAGGTTAACGGCTTTTTGATTCAATGGCTTAAATCCACAGGAAAATAATAATCCTGATAAAATAATTATTAATATGTACTTAATTTTTTTTTGCATTCTATTTAATTAATAAGATAGTTAATAATTCTATTTTTTACGTATATTATTTTCTGAATTTTATTTTTTGTTAATTGATCGTTAATTTTATTAGATTTCTTACTTTCAATTATAACATCTTTTTCATCTAAGTCTTTTTCAATCTCTATAATTTCTCTTGTTTTTCCATTTATTTGTATGGCAATTTTAATTTTTTCACCCAACTCTAGTTTACCATCAACGGTAGGCCAAATATTTACATTTTTTGAATCTAACTGTTCTAAACATTCGTGTGCTAGGTGAGGCACAAAAGGAATAAGCATCTTCATTAATTTGGAAAGATTTTTTTTTAGACATTCATTGCTTATTTCTTCATTCAGCACAGAGTTAAATAAATTATATATTCCATAAATATTTGCAATAACTACGTTTAATTGAAAATTATTAATTAAATCTGTGATTTTAAAAATATAATTATTAAATTTAATATCAAAATTTTTATCTTTTATATTTTTTACATCTCTACGATTGTTAATTATATGTGTTAAATTATAAATTTTTTGTAAAAACTTATAAGCTGCATTAACCCCTTGGTTAGACCACTGTACATCCTTTTCAGGAGGGCTATCTGATAATATAAACCATCTAACAGCATCAGCTCCGTAAGACTTAATCATATTCTCGGGATCGATCACATTTTTTTTTGATTTCGACATAGACTCTGACGGACCTACAATAACATGAGTTTTATCTGAACTTTTTATAAATTCCCCTTTGGAATCTTTTTCTATTTCCTCGGGGCTTAACCACTTACCACCATCATCTTTATATGTTTCATGACAAACCATACCTTGGGTAAAAAGACCTTTGAATGGTTCTATAGTTTTAATTTTGGTGTTATTTCTTTGGAGCGCGCGCATAAAAAATCGTGAATAAAGTAAATGCAAGATCGCATGCTCTACACCACCAATATATTGATCAACAGGCATCCAGTAATTTAACTTGTCGATATCAAATGGTTCTTTCTGGTCTTTAGGTGAACAAAACCTCATAAAATACCAGGAAGAGTCCACAAAAGTATCTAATGTGTCAGTTTCTCTTGTAGCCTGTCTGCCAGTTTTTTGTTGAATAGTTTTTTTCCAGGTAGGGTGATTAGCCAATGGGTTCCCATTTTCTTTTAAATCGACATCATCAGGCAGTCTTATAGGCAACTCATTTTTCTCTACGGGTACTATACTTCCGTCCTCTAAATAAATCATTGGTATAGGGCAACCCCAATATCTTTGTCTTGATACCCCCCAATCTTTTAATCTAAATGAAGTTTTTCTTTGACCTATCTTATTTTTTTCAATGGCTTCTATTGCTTTTATTTTTGCTGTTTCTACATCTAAATTATTTAAAAAATCAGAATTAACCATTATTCCACCTGAGGTATAAGCTTCATTTATAATGGTAAAATTTTTAGGTTTATTTTTATTTTCAGTGACGACTTCTATAATTTCTAAATTATATTTTTTTGCAAAATCTAAATCTCGTTGATCGTGTGCAGGACATCCAAATATAGCTCCCGTACCGTAATCCATTAAAACAAAGTTTGCTATGAAAATTGGTATTTTTTTGTTTTTAATAAAGGGATGATTTGCAAACAAACCAGTGTTAAAACCATTTTTCTCAGCAACAGCTAAAGATTCTTCTGTAGTTCCTACTTTTAAACACTCTTCTTTAAATATGATAAAGTTTTTATTTTTTTCAAATTGATGACATAATGAATGATCTATTGAGATAGCCAAAAAAGAAGCACCAAAAATAGTATCAGGTCTTGTAGTAAAAACTTTAATTTTTTCTTTATTCTCAACCAATTCAAAGTCAATTTCGCATCCAACAGATTTTCCTATCCAATTTTTTTGCATTAACTTAACTTTTTCTGGCCAGTCTTTTAATAACTCAATATCATTTAAAAGTTCATCTGCAAATTTTGTAATATTAAAAACCCATTGTGATATTTTTTTTCTTTGAACGATAGCGCCTGAACGCCAACCTTTGCCATCAATCACCTGTTCATTGGCTAGTACTGTTTGCTCAATTGGGTCCCAATTAACATAATTTTCTTTTCTTGATACATATCCTTTATTATAAAATTCAATAAATATTTCCTGTTGATGTTTATAATATTTTTCATCACAAGTTGATATTTCAAGATCCCAATCTATTGATAAACCTAAAAGTTTAAGCTGCCTTTTCATTTGCGAGATATTTTTTTGTGTCCATTCTTTCGGATGTAAATTATTCTCTTTTGCTGCATTCTCTGCGGGCAAACCAAAAGAGTCCCAACCCATGGGATGTAAAACATTAAATCCATTTAGATATTTAAAACGAGCGATCACATCACCTATGGTGTAATTTCTTACATGACCCATGTGAATTTTTCCTGATGGATAAGGAAACATTTCTAAACAATAAAACTTAGTATTTGTTTTTGAATTATAAAGTTTTTTCTTTTCAAAAAAAGATTGCCACTTTTCTTCAATTAACTGAAAGTTTAGTCGTTCCATTTAAAAACTAATTATTTTTTTTTGGACTCTTTTTCAATAATCATAGCTTTAGATAAAATAGATCTTTGCAATTCCTCTTTAATAATTGATTTGGACTCTATTATTTTACAATTTTGGTTAGTTTGACAATTTTTATTATGAATGATTATTTTCAAACTATCAGATCTAATTTCATTAGACAAAAAACGAACTGTTATTTTAATGGAGTCATTGCTATTAGAATCATTGTACCAGTCGGTAATTATAATACCACCTGAGTAATCAACTGTAGTTAAGGGCAAAAAGTCTAAAATTTCCAAAGAAGACCGCCACAAAGGATTAGAAGTGCTAAACTGATAATTTGTTGATCCACGTCCTTTAGCCAAACCTTTTAAAGATATTCCTTTTCCTGTATTGACATTTTCTCTAGCCCTTTCTCTTGCATTCACCGGACTTGAAGAGTCTTGTTTGGTAGGTTTCATGAACTTCGGAACAGAGCAATTTGTTAATGAAAGTAAGCTTATTACTAAAATTACTTTAACAACTAATATTTTAAAGATATAATTTTTAGAAAACATAGGTTTAGGGGTGTTTATGGCCTTTTTTGCCTGTTAAAACAAATAATATTATATAAAAAGAGGTGTTGTATATATATCACGAAAACTAGAAAAAACCCGATTTGAGGGACATAATAAATAATGTGCAGCCAAGATGCATTATAAATTGCACAGTTAATATTAATAATAACAAACAAGGAAAAAATATGAAAATAACAAAAATATTAGTAGCTATTTCATTTTTATTTACAGTAATCGGTAGCGCAAACGCTGGTGAATTATCTGTAACTGGAAATATGGAAACTACTTATAGATCTGACACAGGATCTACTACTGGTAACCCATTAGGTACGGACAGAGAATTAAAATTCGCTGGTTCAACTGAATTGGATAACGGTATAACTGTTTCAGTAATGCAAGATACAGGAGACACTTTAGTATTCGGTAATTCTCAACTTGCTTTCTCTAATACTCTTGGAACAATTTACATTGGTTCAGACTCTGACCCAATGGATTCAATAGATGACATAACACCAAATGCATACGAAGAAGCAAATGGTTCAGGTTCAGGAACTTATGTTGATGTTGGAACTGGTGCAAGCAACATGGGTCTAGGAATTAAATACAATATACCTTACGCTGGTGCATTGAATGTTAAGTACTACCCAAAAGCTGACGGTTCTAAAAATTCAGATAACGCAGTTTCTGGCGATGTTGGAGCTGGAACAGGAAGTGCAACTGTTGCAACACTAAAAACTGATCTAGGTGCTCTAGATGACATGTTAAGTGGAGCAACAATAACAGCTGGTATTACTGATCTAGAAAATAATACATTAGCTGGAGCGGATGATACTCTTGAGTTAACAGTCGCGCTAAATTATGCGTACGGTCCTGTTAAAATAGGTTATCAGAATAAATATAATGAATTAGGTGATACTGCTACAAATAGCCAAGTTCGTTACAAAGATGATATTATCGGTATTGCTTACGCAATAAACGATAGTTTATCTATTTCTTATAATACCGTTGAATCTGAAGTACGTAATTCTTCTTTTGCTGGTGCTAACGCGCTTACATCATTAGATGGAACAAAACAAAAAACTGAAGCATTCAGTGTTGGTTACGCAATTGGTGGAATGACTATAGGTCTACAACATGCGTCTACTGACAATGCGGGATACGTAGTTGATGCAACAGACGACACTAATACTTTAGGTCTTTCTGTAGCGTTTTAGTTAGTAAAGTAAATAAAATTAAAAAAGCCGGTTAGCAATAGCCGGCTTTTTTTTTACTTCAGATAATAAAGCCAAACTATCACTACTCACTAGGTTAAGTTTATTTAGGTTGAAGGCTCTAATGCCACCTAAGGGAACAATATTTGCTTTATATTTGCTGGCTAACAGATTAAATTTAACAAGGCCCAGATATCCTTTTTTATCCTTATAAGAGGTCTTGAAAAGTCTAGATAAAAAAATAGTTTTACAACCTTGTTTTATTTTTTGATTAATTTCTTTAAAAGAATGGGCTGAGCCTATTACAGAAAGGTTTTTATTTAGATAAATTTTTTTATTATAGGAAGAAATATATAGGCCATCAGCTCTACAATTCTTTAACAGTTTTATATTATTTGAAATATATAATTTAAAATCTTTTGCATGGCATTTTTTCCTAAAACTATTTAATTTGTCTATACTTTCTTGAGTATTATTATTTCTATATATAATAGAAAATTTTTTACTTTTTTTAAAGCAATTAAGATCTATATTGTTTGTATTTTCTATATATAAATAATAATTACTTTTTATAATAAACATTTATGAATTCTATAGTTAAAAGATTAGAAAATATAAAATCTCTAATTAATAATAGCAACGTAAAGATTATAGCGGTTAGTAAAACATTCACTTATGATCACATAGAGCCATTAGTTGAGTACGGGCATGTTCATTTTGGTGAAAATAAAGTCCAAGAAGCACAGGCTAAATGGTCAAATATTAAAATTACAAAACCAAACATTAAACTCCATATGATTGGCAAATTACAATCTAACAAGGCAAAAGAAGCTGTTAACTTATTTGACTATATACATTCGTTAGACAATCAGAAACTTGCTCATCTTCTAGCCAAACACGAAAACGATGCTAACAAAAAGCTACAATATTTTATACAAGTAAATGTTGGAAAGGAAAAACAAAAATCAGGGATCGGAATCGAGTTACTTGATGATTTTTATTATTATTGCATAAAAGATTTAAGAATAAATATAATTGGTTTGATGGCGTTGCCACCTAACGACGGAAATGAAAATATTTATTTTAAAAATTTAATGGAACTAAATAAATCATTAGGCCTTAAACAATTAAGTTTAGGTATGTCCGGGGATTATCAGGAAGCTTTAAAATACGAAGCTACATACGTACGTATTGGGAGTTCTATTTTTGGAAACAGAGCTTAATATATTATTAATTTAGTTTTAGTATTAATTTTACTAATTAAAAAATACATATCTTTTTTTGAAATAGCAATGCATCCTTTAGTCGGAGTATAATTTTTTCTTGCAACATGTAGAAATACAGCACTCCCTTTATTTTTTAATATAGGATTCATATTATAATTAAGTATTATTATTACATCATATATATTATCTTTTATCCAAAACTTTTCTGCACTTTTGTTAAATGGAAATTTAATTAACTTATTGTAAAAATTAGAATTTACGTCATCGCACCAACCCATTTTTTTAGTTATCACTATCTTCTGAAGACTAGTCTTAATTTTTGGAACTCTGTCTTTTCTGTAAAATATAGACTTGAATCTAAATCTCCCAGCTGGTGTTTTATTATCACCTTCTATTTTTTTAACAGTAATTCCTCTTTTACCTATAGAACATTTTATCTTATACTTATTAAAGTATAAAAATTTATTTTTAAATTTTATATTCATATTATTATGAAAAATAGTTTACTTGTTTTTGGAACGGAAAACTTCAATAAATCATTATTTGAAATCAAAGAATATTTAGATTTTTCATTAATTTTTTTTAATAAAGACACTTTATTTATTGATACAATTTCTAAAGTAAATTGCCTTTTAATAGATAGTGAAACTTGTAAAGATATAAAAAATTTAAGTTTAATAAACAGTGTAAATAACAAACCCATTTTATTAATTGAAAAATCTGGAAATTTAAAATCCTGTAATCATACCGATAAAATTACTTTTCCTTTGACGTTAATAGATCTTAACATGAATGTTATAAATCTTATAACTTCTGAAAAATTTAATCAAAATTCATCTATTCATATTAAAGAATACAAAATAGATAAAAATGAAAAAAAATTAAAAAAAGAGAATTTGTCAATCACTATTACTGAAAGAGAAATTCAATTAATTGAATTATTATTTAATGAAAAAAAACCAATATCCAAAAATAATCTTTTAAAAAAGATTTGGAATTACTCCGATGATGCTGACAGTCATACAGTTGAAACACATATTTACAGACTTAGAAAAAAAATCCTAGATGGATTTGAAGATGAAAATTTTATAAGAAGTTCAAAAACTGGTTATTCAATTTGAAAAAAAGAAACAGAATTGCTAAAGAATTATTTACAAAAAAATATGGTAAGCGTGTCATCAAAGCAAAAAGGGGAAAAGGAAGTTTTAAAAGAAAAAAAAATTAATTTGTATTAATTTAATCGTGCGCCAATTTTTTGAATTATTTTAGAAGCCATTTCAGTCCCTTTATGCAAGCATTCCTTATTTGACATCTTGTTAATAAAGCCATGCAAAAAACCAGCCGCAAATAGATCTCCCGCTCCTGTTAAGTCAGTTATCTTAAGATTTTTTTGAGCTTCACACTCTACAACATCGGATTTGCTGATCGCAATACTCCCTTTATCTGATCTCGTTATTATTAATAATTTATTTAAATCTTTTCCAAATTCAATCACATCCTTAAATGTTTGAGCATTAATTAACTCCATGATTTCTTGTTCATTTGCAAAAACAATATCTAGTTTGTTTTTAACTAAATGATAAAAACTTTTCTTATGTCTATCTACACAAAATTTATCTGATAAAGACATTGCTGTTTTATTTGCAAACATTAGTGATTTATCAAAAGCTGCTTTAGGTTCCCCTTCATCCCACAAGTATCCCTCTAGAAAAACTAGTTCACTCTGTTTAATAAATTTTTCATTGATATCGTTAGGAGAAATTTTTCCAGCTATACCTAGAAAAGTACACATTGTTCTTTCCGAGTCAGGTGTAATTAAAATCAAACATGTTCCAGTAGAAATTTTTTCTAATTTTTTATTATAACAATAGTTTACTTTTTCATCCGTTAAGCTTTTTTCATATTCTTTGCCTAATTCATCGTCACTAACTTTTCCTATGAAAGAAACTTGATTTTTAAGCTGAGCCAGACCTACAATAGAATTAGCAACTGATCCTCCAGCAATAGTTCTTTCGATTTTAAGATTGGATAGTAATTGTTTGAATTCTTTCTCATCTACAAGTTTCATCGTACTTTTTACTAAACTATTTTTTATCAAAAAGTCTTCATCTATTTTGCAAATTACATCAACAATTGCATTTCCAATTCCTAAAATTTTCATAATATCTATTAAGCTTTTATATTTCTAACTTGTCTTTTTCTACTAGGATAACAAGTATTACAAATTTTACACGTTATTCCATAACAATCTCTAGCCTTACAATATTCTCTGCCATAATAAATCATTTGAAGATGAAGCTTATTCCATGATTTTTTTGGGAATAATCTTTTCAGATCAGTTTCAGTTTGAACTACGTTTTTACCATTAGTTAATCCCCATCTCTGAGCCAATCTGTGAATGTGCGTATCAACAGGGAAAGCTGGTTGACCAAAGCCTTGAGACATAACTACACTTGCAGTTTTATGACCAACACCGGGTAATTTTTCTAGTTCTTCAAAACTATTTGGCACCTTACCTTTATGATCCTTTATTAATAGATTAGACATTAAATAAATACTTTTAGCTTTAACTCTAAAGATACCTATTTTTTTTATAAGAGTTTCAATTTTTTTTCTACCTAATTTAGCAAAATGTTCAGGTTTATTGTATTTGGGATATATATTTTTAGTTACATTGTTAACGTTAATATCTGTGCATTGAGCCGACAAAAGAACAGATACCAATAAAGTAAACTTACTATTGTGTTTAAGGGGAATAGAGGTTTTAGGATAGATTTTATTTAATATTGCTAATACCAGTCTGGCTCTTTGATTTTGATTCATGGTTTTAAATTTATTTGAAATTTAAAACATTTCTCATTGAATATAAACCTGGTTTTTTATTTATTAACCATTTTGCTGCTGTCAATGCTCCTTCAGAATAAAGAGCTCTATCAAAAGCTTCATGATTCAAAGTTATTATTTCTTTGCCGCTAGAAAATTTGACTTCATGTTCCCCAATAACTTCACCTTTTCTTAATGAGTTAAAGTTGATTTTTTTTCCATAAGGAAAAGATTTTTTATTTAAAAATTTTTCCCCTATTAATTTATGTAGATCTTTATTCTTCCCATCAGATATACCCTTACCAAGCATCAAAGCGGTACCTGAAGGATAGTCTTTTTTGTATTTGTGATGAACTTCAAAAACCTTACTTAAAAATTTTTCTCCCAAGGATTTTGATGCAATTTCTGTTAAATACATAAGCAAGTTAATCCCAAGACTCATGTTTCCTGCTTTTAGAATTGGGATTTTTTTTGAGTATTCCTTAATTAAACTTTCTTCTTTTTGAGTAAAGCCAGTAGTTCCAATAACAACTCTTTTTTTGAGTCTTAATGCAATTTTGAGAATTTCGAAAGTGCATTTTGGAACAGTAAAATCAATTATTATGCTCACTTTTTGAAAGGCTGAATCGTTATTTAAATTTAATTTAATACCATTTATTCTTTTATTGATTAATTTATTTTCTGTAAGAGACATTAGATTGAAATTCATGTCTTCCTGAGAAGACTTAATGAGTTGTTGACCCATTCTTCCCATACAGCCAGTAATTGCTAAATTAATTTTTTTCATTAATTCGATCCCCAAAATTTCCTAGTTTTATCAAAAAAACTTTTTATAGAAGGACTTAGTTTAGAGCTTTCAAGCAGTTTAAATTCTTCTAAAAGATCTTTCTGTTTCTTAGATAACGATACAGGAACCTCAGGAATAATTCTAATATATAAGTCACCGTAAGAACTTTTCCGCAACATGGGCATGCCTTTATCTTTTAGTCTTAGCTGTTTACCATATTGGGTACCTTCTGGAATTTTAACTTTTGCTTTACTTCCGTCAATACAAGGAACTTCAATAGTAGTTCCTAAAGCAGCATCTGCGAATGTGATAGGCAATTCAAAAAATAAATTTTCTTCAGATCTCTTAAAAAGACTATGATTTTGAACTGAAATAAATAAGTATAAATCTCCACTTCCACCACTTTTTGTACCCGCCTCTCCTTTGCCTGATAATCTTATTCGAGTTCCGTCATCAACACCTTTCGGAATTTTAACAGAAACATTTTCATCGCTTTGAACTTTTCCATTTCCTTTACATTTTTTACATGCTTTACCAATTGTTTCCCCATAACCACTACATTGAGGACAAGTTTGCTGAACTGTAAAAAAACCTTGGCTGGATCTAATTTTACCTTGACCGCTACAATAATCACATTTTAATGGTTTTGATCCAGGTTCTGCACCACTTCCTTTACAGTCGCTACATTTTTTGTAGGTTGTGTATTCGATTTTCTTTTCTAAACCTTTGTACGCATCTTCAAGACTTACAGTTAAATCGTACCTTAAATCATTTCCTCTATTACCGGACGATCTTCCACCCGATTCTCGCGAAGAACTACCTGTAAAATCTCCAAAAAAATCTTCAAAGATGTCTGAAAAGGATGAAGTATCAAACCCACCAAATCCTCCGCCACCTCCGCCACCTCCTTCAAAGGCTGCGTGCCCAAATTGGTCGTAGTTAGTTTTCTTTTTATCATCTGATAATACGCTGTAGGCTTCACTTGCTTCTTTGAATTTATCCTCAGCAGCTTTATTGCCAGGATTTTTATCAGGATGATGTTTAAATGCTGTTGTACGGTAAGCTTTTTTAATTTCATCTTTAGAAGAAGATTTGCTTACTCCTAAGATATCGTAGTAGTCTCTTTTGGCCACAAAAAGTTGCTCCCTTTTTTCAATGTATCTTAGGCGCTTTTTTCTTTATCTTCTTTTGAATCTTTTGAATCTTTTGTTTCCTTTACGTCTTCAAAATCTGCATCAACTACATTTTCTTTGTCGTCTTTTTTTGATTTTTGATCTTCATTTTTTTCTGACGTATCTTTTTGCTGACTTTTATAAACTGCTTCACCAAGCTTCATAGAAACTTGTATTAAATCTTGAGTTTTCTTTTTAACTTCTTCAGTATCAGTTCCTTCAAGCGACTTTTTCAAATCTGAAATTCCAGTTTCTATAGCTTTTTTCTCTTCTTCCGTTATTTTATCTCCATGCTCCTTTAAGCTTTTTTCGGTAGAAAAAATAATACTATCAGCTTGATTTCTTGCATCAACAGTCTCTCTCTTTTTTTTATCTGATTCTTTGTTGGCTTCAGCTTCTTTTACCATTGTTTGAATCTCTTCATCGGTTAGGCCTCCCGAGGCTTGAATTTGTATTTTTTGTTCTTTGCCTGTCCCCTTGTCCTTTGCAGACACACTTACAATTCCATTAGCGTCAATATCGAACGTCACTTCAATTTGAGGTGTCCCCCTTGATGCTGGCGGAATACCAACAAGCTCAAAGTTTCCTAACATTTTATTATCGGCAGCCATTTCTCTTTCACCTTGTAAAACTCTAATTGATACCGCAGGTTGATTATCTTCAGCCGTAGAAAAAACCTGGCTTTTTTTTGTCGGAATTGTTGTATTTTTTTCAATTAATTTAGTTGATACGCCGCCCAATGTTTCAATACCTAACGATAAAGGAGTAACATCTAATAATAGAACATCTTTCACGTCACCCTGAAGAACTCCAGCTTGTATAGCCGCGCCCATAGCGACGACTTCATCAGGATTGACACTCTTGTTTGGCTCTTTACCAAAAAAATTTTTTACTGTTTCTATAACTTTTGGCATTCTTGTCATGCCACCAACCATAACTACTTCATTTATTTCGGCAGCAGAAAAACCGGAGTCTTTCAGTGCGGTCTTACAAGGAGTCAGTGTTCTCTCTATTAGTTTTTCAACTAATGCTTCTAATTTAGCTCTAGTAAATTTTAAATTGACATGTTTAGGTCCAGTTTTATCAGCAGTGATAAAAGGAAGATTTATCTCGGTTTGAGTTGTGGAAGATAATTCAATTTTTGCTTTTTCGGCAGCTTCTTTCAATCTCTGTAAAGCAAGCTTGTCAGTTCGCAAATCAATGCCACTATCTTTTTTAAATTCACTAATTAAATAATTAACTATTTCGTCGTCAAAGTCTTCCCCGCCTAAAAATGTATCACCATTTGTAGATTTTACTTCAAAAACACCATCTCCAATTTCAAGTATAGAAACATCAAAAGTTCCTCCACCTAAATCATACACTGCTATTTTTTGTCCACCTTTTTTGTCTAAACCATAGGCCAAAGAAGCGGCAGTTGGTTCGTTTATAATTCTCAAAACCTCAAGTCCTGCTATTTTACCAGCGTCTTTAGTCGCCTGTCTTTGTGCGTCATTAAAGTATGCAGGAACCGTTATGACTGCTTTGGTAACTTCTTGACCCAAATATTTTTCTGCAGTCTCTTTCATTTTTTGTAAAACTAAAGCTGCAATCTGAGATGGAGAATACTTTTCGCCTTTTGCTTCAAGCCAAGCTTCACCTTTATCCGAACTAACAATTTTATACGGAACTTTATTAATATCTTTTTTTACAGAACTGTCGTCAAAACTTCTACCCATTAATCTTTTTGAAGCAAAAATAGTATCTTGCGCATTAGTTACAGCTTGCCTCTTTGCAGATTGGCCCACTAATTTCTCACCGTTTTCTAAAAAGGCTACAATAGAAGGAGTTGTTCTAGCACCTTCAGAATTTTCTAAAACTTTTGCTTGAGAACCTTCCATGATAGCGACGCATGAATTTGTAGTTCCAAGATCTATTCCTATTATTCTACTCATTATATTATTCCTTTGTTTTTAGATATATGGGTGCTTTTTATCTCTCTACAAGCCATTAGATATTATTATTTTCATCGTTTTTGTTATCTTTGATGTCTTTTTTTTTAGCCACGGCTACAAATGAAGGCCTTAAGAGTCTATCTTTATAAAAATAACCTGGCTGTATTTCTTGTAGCACAGTTCCAGGCTCAACATTTTCATCTTCTATTTCAAGCATTGCTTGATGATTATTAGGATCAAACTTTTCATTAAGACAATTTATTTTTTTAATACTATTTTTTTTAAAAATGGTAATTAAATCTTTTTCAATAATATCAATATTTTCCAGAAATTTATTTAAATCTTTATTATCCTTTAAATTCTCGTCATTTTTAATTGACTGGTAGGCTCTTTGTAAATTATCCAGAACTGACAATGTCTCACGTGCAAGATTAAAACCTCCATACTCAAAAGCTTCTTTTGTTTCATTTTCAAATCTTCTTCTTTGGTTTTCTGTTTCAGCAAGAGCTCTTAATATTTTATCTTGAGCTTCTTTTAGCCTATCTTCTAGGGAAGCATCTGGAATTTTTTCAGACTCCTCAATTACCTGGGACTCTCCATTCTGATCAGAAGCTTGATTTTCATCAATTATATTGTCGTTCTCATTTTCCATAACTGCTATATAGGGTCTTAAAAATAAATTACTAGAGAGAAATGATAAAAATTCAAAAAATATTGATCGGAACGCACAATAAAGGAAAAATTAAAGAGATTAGCTATTTATTAAATAAAAAAATAAAAAAGATTACTCCTTTTAAACTTAATATAAAAAGTCCAAGAGAAACTGGCAAAACCTTCAGATCAAACTCAGAATTAAAAGCAAAATATTTTTTTAAAAAGTCAAAAATTTTTACTATCTCAGATGACTCGGGCCTCTGTGTGGATTGTATCAAAAATAAACCAGGTATTTATTCTGCACGATGGGCAAAGAAATATGGAAGTTTCGAGCAAGCAATGAAGAAAATTATTATACTGGTAAAAAATAAAAATAAAAATAAAAAGAAAAAAAATACTAAAGCTAAATTTATCTGTAGCTTAACTTTTTCTTTCAGTGCAACAAAAAAAATCACAACAACTGGTGTTATCCAGGGGAATATTTCAGAGAAAATATTGGGTAGAAACGGTTTTGGTTATGACTCAATTTTCATCCCAAAAGGTAGAGGGATAACATTTGGTCAAATGAATAAAAAAAAAAAAATGCTTATGGACCATCGGTTTATAGCTTTTAAAAAATTAAAAAAAAAAATTAATATTCTTTAAATCTATTATTTTCAGTTTTATATATTTTTAGTTGCTGAGAAACTTTCTTTTCTGTAAATTCAAAAGTTCCAATTTTACCTTTAATTTTTTCTTTAATAAAAAAATTGTTGATATTTTTGATTCCATTATTCTTATTCCAAACATAATAAATTAGGCCTAAAGCATCATATGCTAGAATGGTTATTTCATCTGGTTTAACCCCAAAAGTTTTAAAGTAATTTTTGTTATATTTTTTAAATTGCTTCATATCTACAGAGGGAAAATATAAATTTTTAACCAAATTTTCACGAAATATACTTTCATCAAACCATTGATTTATTGTTGCTATAAGAACTTTTTTATCATCAACGTCAGTATAAACTAGTGAAGATAAAACACTTTTAAGATTGTTACCAAAATCAATTACAATAACTGAATCAAAATTTACAGAGCCCAGTGTGTAAAGACTTTCAAGAATTTCTAATTCTTTTTTTGAACGAGCGTCATCTTTTTTTTGTAAAATATTTTTTCTTATTTTTAGGTTCTTTTTTCTCTGACTATAATTAGTTAATTTTTCTATTTCACCAGTAAGAATTCTTGGATCTGAGTTATATTTAAAGACTTCATAATTTTTTAGCTTAAGTGACTTAATTTTTTTATCTATAAATTTTTCATATTTATTTTTTGGATATAAAATTACAGTTTTTATTTTTTTCTCTTTGATTAATAATTGTTCGATAGCTGCCAGTTGTGACTCAAGACTTATTCCTATATTAATTACATTGTTAGATATTTTAGGTTCTTTATTAGAAAGAGAAATAAAAATTGTGTCGTTGTATTTTCCAAGCTCTTTAAAAGATGAAGAGGTCATAGGACCAATTATTATTTTTGCACCATTACTTCTTATTTCTTTTATTGCCAAGTTTAAACTTTCTTTGTTATTAGAACCGCTATCTCTTGGGATAATAATAATATTTTCATTGCCTATTTCATCAAGAGCAAGTTGAGTGGACAACAGTAACGATTCACCTAATTTTTTATATTCACCAGAAAAAGGCGCAAGCAAACCGACTTTGAGTTTTTTACCATGTTCATCTGCAATTAAATTACTATAAAATAATAGAAAAATATAAGATAAAAATGTAACAATGTTTTTAATCATTTTTTTATGAGCACATTTAAGCCAGGACTATATATTGTATCAACACCAATAGGAAATTTAGATGATATTACATTAAGGTCTTTAGAAGTATTAAAAAAATCAGACATAATTTTATGTGAAGATACTCGAAGGTCTTTAAAGTTACTAAATCATTATAAGATTAAAAAAAAAATTAGTCTCATATCATAAATTTAATGAAAAAAAAGAGTTGCAAAAAATCACAGAATATTTGAATGAAGGCAAGATTTTGTCTTTAATCTCTGACGCGGGAACGCCCACACTTTCTGATCCAGGACTTTTACTAGTTAAAACCTGCATTGAAAAAAAAATTGAAATCTTTCCTATACCAGGACCTTCAGCAATAACGGCTGCTGTTTCTATCTCAGGGTTTGACGACAAATTTCTTTTTTATGGTTTTTTACCCAAAACAGAAAATGACCTTATCAAAACTATCATTGGTCTTAAAAATTTAGATTTTTCTTTAGTATTTTTCATACCTGGAATAAAAATTAATTTTTATTTAAAATTTTTTAAAGAGTATTTTTCAGGGAGAGATATTCTTATCGCTAGAGAAATCAGTAAAATACATGAAACTTTTTACAGAGACAAAATAAGTACAATAAAACCTTTTAAGACAACTCTAAAAGGAGAACTAACCATTGTAATATCAAAAATTTACTCTAATAATGTGAATGAATCAGATGTGGATATTGTGGCTGAAGCAGCAAAGTATCTTAAAAAGTATAGTTTAAAAGATGTCGTGGAATTAATTTCAAAAAAAGAAAAAATTTCAAAAAAAAAAGTGTATGAAATTTGTCTAAAAATAAAAGATAATGAAAAGAATAATTAATTTAGTCCTTCTATTTTTACTTGTTACTAGCTGTGGAAAGTCTGGTTTTTCTACTTTCGGCAGAGGCGTAAGTATAGGATTTGATGCAAGAACTGTTGGCATGCAAATCGATGATACGATAATGCAAAAAAATTTAATTGCAAGACTGACTCTTACAAAGAAAAAATATTTTCTATCTATACAAGCTGAAGTTTTAGACGGACAAATATTTTTAACAGGAAAAGTAAATGAACCTGAAGAAAAAATTAAAATAACAAAATTAGCATGGGAAACCAAGGGCGTAAGATCAGTCAAAAATGCTATAGCCATTAAGGGCCAGTCTAATTTCAAGAGTACAGCAAAAGATATATTAATTACTTCACAATTAAGAACGGCTTTAATTTTTAATAAGGTAATAAAATCAAGAAATTACACTTTAGAAACAATTAACAAGAAAGTTTATATTTTTGGTATTGCTATGAATAATGAAGAGAAAAAAGAAGTTATATCTGAAGCAAAAAAAATATATGATGTTGATGATATTATACCAACAATTTATTTGGTTTCTGAACTTAGCAGAAATAAAATTTAATTCTTATAATCAATCACTTTTGATGAATAGGCAGCAATGGAAGCAAGATTTAAAATATCTGATGGAGAACATCTTAAAGGCGCAACCTCAATTGGCAGCTCTAGACCAATCAATAGTGGTCCGATTAATTTAGCCCCACCAAAAGTTTTCATTAACTTAACAGATATAGAGGCGCTGTGCAGAGCGGGCATTATCAGAATATTTGCATTACCTACAATTTTAGAGAAAGGATATGAAGCTTTATACAAAGGGTCTAAAGCAACATCAGGCTGCATTTCTCCGTCATAATCAAAATCTATTTTTCTAGATTTCATTAATTCAATAGCCTCTCTAACATGTTTCGTTCTTACTGTTGATGGTTTACCAAAAGTTGAGTGAGAAAGAAAAGCTACTTTAGGATCAAATCCAAACAATCTCGCAACTCTTGTGCTCGAAATAGCTATTTCGACAAGCTGTTCTGCAGTTGGATTATCATGAACATTAGTGTCGGCTACAAAAACTGTTCTACCTTTTGAAACTAGCATGGTTAGTCCAAAAATTATTTCTCCAGGCCTAGAATTTACTACTTTATTTAATTTCTCTATTGTAGCTGCATGGTGTCTGGTACCTCCAGTAACCATTGCATCAGCGTCTCCACAGCCAACCATACAGGAACCCCAAGTAACCCTATCGTTTCTTACGAGATGATCACATTCTCTTTCTAACATTCCACTTCTTTGAAGTTTTTTATATAAGTAATTAGTATATTTCGCTCTTTTCTCTGCATTTTTTGAGCTTACAATTTCTATATTAAAGTTTTCATCTAAGCCTATATTCTTTAGCTGTTCTTTAACTTTTTCCTCTTTTCCAATTAAAATTGGAACCCCTAGTTTACTATTCTTAAATGCGACTGCAGCTCTTAAAATACTAGGATCTTCCCCCTCGGCAAAAACAACTCTTTTCTGAGATTTTTTGATTTGAGCATTAATCCCTTGCATAATATTCATTGAAGGATCGAGCCTTCTAGTCAAATCTTCTTTATATTTTTCTATATCTTTAATTTTTATTCTAGCTACACCAGATCTCATGGCTGCCTCCGCAACCGCAGCAGGTATAACACTAATTAATCTTGGATCAAAAGTTGAAGGTATAATATATTCTCTTCCATATCTTGGTCTCTCGCCCCCGTATGCTGCTATTACTTCATCGGGCACTTCCTCTCTTGCAAGCTGCGCAATCGCTTTTGCAGCAGCCACTTTCATTTCTTCGTTAATTTCTTTAGCTCTAACATCGAGTGCTCCTCTAAAAATATAAGGAAAGCCAATAAGGTTATTAACTTGGTTTGGGTAATCAGATCTACCTGTTGCAACAATAGCATCAGATCTTACCTCTTCTACTAGCTCAGGTTTTATTTCTGGGTCTGGATTAGCGCAAGCAAAGATAATTGGGTTTTTAGCCATTGATTTTACCATATCTTTTGTAAGGACATCTTTAGCAGACAAACCTAAGAAAACATCTGCACCGTTTATAGCCTCGGCAAGTGTTCTTATTTTTGTTTCATTAGCATGCGCTGATTTAAATTGATCAACATTTTTTCTACCTTTATAAATTACACCTGATCTGTCACACATAATTACATTTTCATTTTTTACCCCAGATAGTTTGAATAAATTTGTACACGCAATCGCAGAAGCACCCGCGCCATTTACAACAATTTTTATTTCACTAATTTTTTTTTTGGAAATGTCCAAAGCGTTAATGAGTGCTGCCGTTGTAATTATTGCTGTACCATGTTGATCGTCATGAAAAACTGGAATATCTAAAAGTTCTTTTAATTTTTGTTCTATAATGAAACAATCAGGCGCTGCGATATCTTCTAAGTTTATTCCACCAAACGTGTTACCAATATTTTTAATAGTATTGATAATTTCATTAACATCAGAACTGTCAACTTCTATGTCAATCGAATCAATATCTGCAAATCTTTTAAATAAAACAGATTTTCCTTCCATTACCGGTTTAGAGGCTAGAGCACCAAGATTTCCAAGACCTAAAATTGCCGACCCATTGCTAATAACTGCAACTAAATTTCCTTTACTCGTGTAATCATAGGCAGTTTCGGGATTTTCTGCTATTTTTTTAACTGGAACAGCAACTCCAGGAGAATAAGCTAAAGATAAATCTCTTTTAGTTGTTAAGGGTTTAGAAGAATTTATCTCAATTTTGCCAGACTTTCCTTGTGTATGAAAGTCTAATGCCTCTTTATCTGTGTAATGGTCAATTTTAGATTTTTTTGTCATAAAAATTTAGTATGTAATATAAAATAGACAAAATCATCAATAATTTAATTTTTTTTAAAAAACATATGAACTTATTGTCTTCCGTTTCCACTTTTAGCTTTTATACTTTGGTGAGCCGTTTATTGGGATACCTACGAGACATATTGATAGCAACCTTTTTAGGAGCATCAATTTATGCTGATGCTTTTTTTGTAGCTTTTAGATTGCCCAATACCTTTAGGAGACTTTTTGCTGAAGGAGTCTTTAATGCAGCTTTTATTCCAAGTTATACAGAAGCTAGCTTGAACAATCCAGCCGATGGAAAAAAGTTTGCTGACGATGTTTTAAATTTATTAATAATAATTTTATTAGGAATTGTATTCTTAGCAGAAATTTTTACTCCTGTAATGGTTTACCTAATAGCACCAGGATTTTACGAAGATGTAAAAAAATTTGATCTAGCGGTAGAATTGACAAGAATAACTTTTCCATTTTTATTTTTTGTAAGTCTATCTTCCTTTTTTGCAGGAATTCTAAATACAAATAATAAATTTGCCGCTGCCGCTGCCGCTCCGATTATATTAAATATTTTTTTAATCTTAAGTTTATTAATTTCTTATTTTTTTAATCTAAATTTTGGACTAAATCTTTCATACGCCGTTACACTAGCTGGCTTATTTCAGCTAATATTTTTGATATTTTTTACAAGGCATTATTACAAACCGTCGATTGACTTTAAAGTTAAAGTTAATTTGAAAGTAAAATTTTTTTTAAAAAAGTTGTTACCTAGCATTTTTTCATCAGGTGTTACTCAGATCAATATTTTAATAGGTACTATTATTGCTTCTTTTGAAGCAGGAGCTGTTTCTTATTTATATTATGCAGATAGAATTTACCAAATTAACTTAGCTATAGCCGGAATAGCGATAGGTACAGTAGCACTTCCAGAATTAACAAAAAAAATAAAAATTAGAAATTGGAATGAAGCATATAACATACAGAACAAAGCACTTGAACTTTGTGTGCTTTTATCTGTGCCTGCATGTTTTGGTTTAATTATTGCCTCAAAGGAAATTACCAACGCATTATTTGGCTATGGATCGTTTGTTGAAAAAGATGTTATTTTAACTGCCAGCGCATTAAAATATTTTGGATACGGAGTGCCAGCATTTGCGTTAATCAAAGTTCTTTCTAATTTTTTCTTTGCTAGAGACAATACAAAAACTCCATTTTATATTTCATTTTTTAGTGTTTTTTTAAATATTGCAATATCAATAATTTATTTTAAAAAAATAGGGTTTTTAATCATACCTATCGCGACATCTATCGCTACATGGTCCGCTGTTATAATTTACTTAATAATATTAATAAAATTAAAATATTTTACGGTTAAGCAGTACTTTGTTATCAACATAATTAAAATAGTTGTTTCTTCATTAATCGTGAGTTTAGGACTTTATTATCTATTAAGTTTCTTTGAGGATAAGCTAATTTATAGCAATTATTATAAATCAGTTTACCTTATAATAATTATATTTTTAGTTACTTCCGCGTATTTACTGATAACTCGAGTATTAGGAGTATTTAAAATAAAAAATTTTAAAATAAATAAAAAAAATGAATAAAAATGAATTAGTTTTTTCGGGTGTACAGCCTACAGGAAATTTACATTTAGGTAATTATTTGGGAGCACTTAAAAACTTTGTATCTTTGCAGGAAAAAAAAGAGTGTATATATTGTGTAGTTGACTTACATGCTATTACAGTTTTTCAGGATCCTAAAGAGCTAAAAAATAATATTTTAGAAACAACAGCTGGTTTTCTTGCAGCTGGACTTGATAACAAAAAAAGTATTATTTTTAATCAATCGTCTGTGAGTGGTCATGCTGAACTTGCTTGGATTTTTAATTGTGTAGCGCGAGTTGGATGGTTGAATAGAATGACTCAATTTAAGGACAAAGCCGGTAAAGACAAAGAAAAAGCAAGCGTTGGACTTTATATTTACCCAAACTTGATGGCCGCAGACATTTTACTTTACAAGGCCACTCACGTACCAGTAGGAGCAGATCAAAAACAACATTTGGAGCTTTGCAGGGACATTGCGCAAAAGTTTAATAACGATTTTAGAAAAAATATATTCCCAATACCCGAACCTTTGATACAAAAAAAAATATCAAGAGTTATGAGTCTAAGAGATGGAACAAAAAAAATGAGTAAGTCTGATGAATCCAGTTATTCTAGAATTGAACTAAAAGATTCTGCTGATGATATAATTAAAAAAATTAAAAAAGCAAAGTCAGATTCGTCCTCTATACCGGATAATCCTAAGGATTTAGAAAAAAAACCTGAAGCTTTAAATTTAATCAATATTTATTCAGATCTGACAGGAATGTCTTTAGAAAAAGTATTTATCGAAGTTAAGGGAAAAAATTATTCTTATTTAAAGAATAAACTATCGGAAGTGTTGGTCGAAGTAATATGCCCAATAGGAAAAAAAATAAAAAACTTATTAGAGGATAAAAATCATTTAGAAAAAGTTCTTAAAGAAGGTACTGAAAAAGCTAGAGATTTAGCTGAGCATAACTTAAAAGAAGTGCGAAATGTCGTAGGATTTATTTAATTAAAAGTGATATAAATTAAAAATGATAATAACTGAACCAACACCTAACCCAGACTCGTTAAAGTTTTTGTCGGAAAAAACTGTGTCTACAATAGGAACAGAGGAATTCCAAAAAAAAGATTTAAGCAAAATAGAAAACCAATTTGTAAAAAATCTACTTAATTTAAAAGGTGTTGAACTTGTTCTTCTTTCTGACAACTTCTTATCAGTAAAGAAAAATAAAGAAATTTCTTGGGATGTTTTAAAACCCACAGTTATCTCTCATATGAATGATTATTTTCAAGCAAATGATAAACCAATACTTAACAAGAAGCATAATGTGGACGAGGATGTTTTAAATTTAGGAGAGATTGAGTCTAGAATTATAAAAATTTTAGATGAAAAAATAAGCCCAGCCGTAGCAAAAGATGGCGGAGATATTAAGTTTAAATCTTTCAAAGATGGAATAGTTCATGTTGAGTTACAAGGAAGTTGTTCAGGATGTCCAAGTTCCCTTATGACGTTGAAGCAAGGTGTTCAAAATCTACTTTGTCATTACGTTGAAGAGGTAAAATCAGTAGAAGCAATTTAAAATGAAAAAAGTTATCAGCTATCGTCAGAAATTAATTGGATTAGCAAGTATCTATAAAATAGATAGAATTTTAGATACGAATCTAAAACTTACAACTTACGAAATAGAATTAGAGCTTTTAAAGAACAAAGTACCAATACCATCAAGAAGAGGTTACTTTTCTCATAAAATCATTAACGAATTTTCAAGACCTTTTTACATATACATAAAGGAAAAATTTACAATAGATCTTAATTTAAAAAGATATTTAAAAAAAATAAACAGCAACGTTGTTGGTTTGTTAAAAGAAAAATTATCAATAAATTTTAGTTTAAATAGAAACTTTAGTTTAAATAAAAATTTAAAAATAATATCTAATAAAATTAACAATTATTTTAGTTTTGTTTTAAAAATAATATCTAATAAAATTAACAATTATTTTAGCTTTGTTATTTATAATATTGATAATTTTTTTAAAGTTCTCACTAAAACTATAATAGAAAGCTTAAATGATATTTACCATTTTAAATTTGAGGAGAGATTAGTCAAAAAATTTATTTTGAGAGGAGTCTATAGTTTTCTCGTTGTAATGTTAGTGTCAAGTGGTTTTTACATAAAGAGTCTTATAACCAACGTAGATGGCTTAAAGATATCAGTAGAAATCAAATCAGAAAAAAAACAAAAAGTACAAACACCAAATATACCAAAAAAAAATAAATCTAAAGATCTAGTAAAAAAACCGGAAACATCAAAACGTCCCTATGATCCTGAGAATGATTACACTTTAAATACACAAACAGTATTAAATTTATTCGAAGATTTAGAATACGATTTAGATCGTGTAAGAAGTAATAAGTTGGTAAAACCAATTTATTTTACAAGACTGCCTAAAGATTTAGATGGAATTAAAAGCGTCACACAAAAAAAAGAAACCTTTTTGCAGATTCTCTTGCCGTTAGTAGTTGCAGAAAATGAAACCATTTTAAAAGATAGAAAATATTTATTTAAAATATTAAAAAAAAATCAATCCGTAGAAAATACAAATTGGATTAATAAAAAATATAAAAAATATAAAGTTTCTAAAAAAAATGTAGATGAATTAATTGAAAAAATGGACATTGTTCCAACCTCTATAGCTTTAGCACAAGCTGCAAAAGAAAGTGGCTGGGGAACTTCCAGATTTGCTTTAGAGGGAAATGCTATATTTGGCCAGTGGACGTGGAATGGAGCAGGTATTGAGCCTCTTGAAAAAATTGCCGGCCAAAAACATAAGATACTTAAATTTCCTTTATTAAGAGCATCAGTTAAAGCCTATATCCACAACCTAAATTCACACAATGGTTATAAAAGTTTTAGGAAAAAAAGACTGCAACTTAGAAACGAAAACAAAAATCTATCAGGCTTAGATTTAATTCATGAACTTGATAATTATGCACAAACAGGAAAAGAATATACTAAAATTTTAGAAAAAATAATTAAGCAAAATGATTTGGACGAATTTGAAACTGTAACAATAGACGATTTTAGAAAAAACAAACAATTAAAGTTATAATCTTAAAGACTAGCTACAACAAATTGAATACCCAACCAACGCCAAGATCCGTCAGCTTCACGCAAAGAACAATTAATTCTGCCTCTTTCAGTGGTAAATTTACCAACTAAATTAATTTTAATTTTAAATTTTTCCAAGAATTCAATTTCAGATTTTCTCCATGAATTTTCTTCATTAGAATAGCAGTTCAATAGTTTTATATTCCTTAAATCATTAAAAAATTCAACAATAATTTGTGGAGGGTTATTAGCATCAGTAATATATTTTTCTTTTGGTGTTATTGATTTGAATTTTAATGGAATAGTTTTAAGTATTGTTTTAAAACGTTTTAATTCACCATAAGCTTCATTAATTGGAAATCTAGGTAATTCATAAAAATCCTTTGTTATATCGACAACTCCAGAATGTTGCCCAAAAGCATATTTAAAACCAAAATCTTTAATAATTTTTTTGAAATTATTACTGTACTCGCCAAATGGATATGAAAAAAAAGGAGAACGATAGCCTACATTATTTTCAAGATCCGTTATGGCACGATTGATATCATAAATAATTTCTTCATTTTTCTTATCAACTAAATATTCGTGGGAAAAACTATGGTTACCTATATGAGCAAATTTTTCTTTAGCGATTTCATTAATCTGTTCCCAGTTCATATAACCATGACTACCAACTTCTCTTGTATTCACAAACAATACAAAAGGTATTTTTTGTTGTTTTAAAATTGGCCACGCATGGTTGTAAAAAGATTCAAAGCCATCATCTATAGTTAGTAAGATTTTTTTCTCTTTTTTTTTATTAATAAGAACATTTTCAAAATTATCTGGATTTATAAATTTTATCTGATTTTTTTTAATAAGATTCAAATGATCTATAAAATTGTTAATTTTTATGTTTGTAGAAGGATATTTATTTTCTTCAAACCTGTGATACATAAGGACAATAATACCATTATCTTCTATACTGACATTTTTAGATGAAAGTTGATTTGATAAAAATATAGAAAATAAAAAAATGATTAGAGATTTTTTAATAATTAATTGCACAGGTAAGAATAATTTTTTTGGTTTGAGAATTGATAATAAGTTTTTTTTTAAAAAATTACAAACCAATCTTGTCAATAATGAAATGCTTGTATTGGATATTTTTACTTTTCTAGAAGAAAATGGTCTCAAAATAAACAATAAATTCTCACTTATAGTCAACTCAGGTCCCGGTAGCTTTTCTGGAATTAGAATTTCATTAGCTATCGCTAAAGGAATACAATTAGTTAATAAAACAAATATTTATAGTTACAATTATTTTTTATTAAATGCAGCACCATATTTAAATAAAAAAATGAAAATTATTTCAATAGAAAAAACTAATAATTTTTATTATTATTCAGAAGGGTATTTTAAAGAATATTATATTTTTACTGCGCCAAAAAAATTAAATTCTGATCTCTTAAATAGTGAGGATTATACAATTGTTGCTCCGCAAGAAATAATCAATGATGAAGTATTTAACAATATTAATCTAAAAAAAATAAAAATAGCACGATTTAACCTTAAAAACATTGAGATATTAGTGGAATACAATTTGTTAGAAAATAAATTGATTAAACCGCTATATTTAAGTTAAGTTAAAATAATTATATGAACAAAATAGAAGAAAAATGTATTAGCAAGGGAGTTAGATTAACAGACCAAAGAAAAGTAATTGCTGAAGTTATGTCTGCATCAAATGATCATCCAGACGTAGATGAGCTGCATAAAAGAGTTAATAAAATTGATAAAAAAATTAGTATAGCTACAGTTTATAGAACGGTAAAATTGCTCGAAGAGTCTGGAATTATTGAAAAACATGATTTCAAAGGTGGCAAAGCAAGATATGAGGAATCCCCAGAAGAACATCATGATCATTTAATTGATATAAATAGTGGTGAAATAATTGAGTTTGTTGACAAAGAAATAGAAATTTTACAGAATAAAGTTGCTGAAAAGTTAGGTTATAAATTAGTAGACCACAAGCTTGAACTTTACGGCTCTAGAATAAAAAAATAATTTGACTAAAAAAATATTTATCAAAACCTTTGGCTGTCAAATGAACGAATATGATAGCAATCGTATTTTAGATCTTGTCAAATCCATAGGTTATGTAGCTACCACTAATTCCCTCGATGCAGATTGCTATATTTTAAACACATGCCATATTAGGGAAAAAGCTACGGACAAAGTCTATCATGATATTGGAAGGTTAAAAAAAGAATTTAGAAATAAAAAAAAGCCGTTACTTTTAGTTACGGGTTGTGTAGCTCAGGCAGAAAATGAAGAAATGCTCAAACGAGAAAAGTATATTGATAGTGTGGTCGGTCCACAGTCATATCATCAAATACCAGATATAATAAAAGAATTAGAAAATAATAAAAATAAGATTAATAGCACTGAATTTGAAGTCATAGAAAAATTTGATAGTTTAAATCTAGTTAAAAATTCAGATACTAAAGTGTCTTCATTCTTAACTATTCAAGAGGGTTGTGATAAATTTTGTCATTTTTGTGTAGTGCCATACACACGCGGACCCGAATACTCAAGATCTTTTGATGAAATAATTATTGAAGCAAAACAATTAATAGATAACGGCTCTAAAGAATTAACGCTATTAGGTCAAAATGTGAATGCGTATGAACATAAAAATCAGGGCAAAACATACCGCTTAGCAGACCTAATAACTAAGCTTAGTGATTTTCAAGAATTAAAAAGAATTAGGTACACAACTTCTCATCCCAAAGATGTTACGAAAGATTTAGTTGAGGCACATAAATACTGTAAAAAATTAATGCCTATACTTCATCTGCCTGTGCAGAGTGGTTCCTCAAAAATTCTTAATGCCATGAATCGAAAACATAATATTTCAGAGTATTATAAGATTATTGAAGATCTTAAAAATGCTAAATCAGATATTAAATTTTCTTCCGATTTTATTATAGGGTACCCTGGAGAAAGTGAAGATGACTTTAATCAAACATTAAACTTAATAGAAAAAGTGAAATTTATTAATTCATATTCTTTTATATACAGCGCAAGACCAGGAACTCCAGCTTCAAAATTAAATAACGTTGATCCGATTGTAGCAAAAAAAAGATTAGTCAAATTACAAGCGATACTTGAAAAAAACAATTCTAAGTATAAAGAGGGGTTTCTAGACAAATCAATAGAAGTTCTATTTGAGAACAAACTAGCTAACCAAAATAAATATTTTGGTCGAGATAGATTTTTAAATTCAGTTATTGTACAAAGCTCAAAAGATTTGACCGGACAAATTTTAGATATTAAGATTAATGCTTTTAACCATAATAGTTTGTTTGGAATAATTTTATCAAATAAAAAAAGAAATTTTGCAGCTTAATTAATGTCTGAGATAAGTAAAATACAACAAAAACTCATAATAAAAAAAATAGATGACGAAACTTTAAATATTCAGATTCTAGATAACAATATTTTATCATTGGTTGTAGGTGAATTTAACGAAAATTTAAAACAGTTAGAAAAGCTAACCCAAACTACATTGTTTTTTAGAGGTAATTCGATCACAGTAAAAGGAAAACAAGATAATATTATTAATGTTTCTGAGGCAATTAAATTTCTAATTAATAAATTTCTTTTGACTAAAAATATTGAAAAAAGTGATATAATTTTATCAGTGAATAAAAATTTAAATTCAGGGACTAATTCTAACGTGAAGTCTTTTGCGCAATTAATTAAAACACCAAGAAAGTCTGTAATAGCTAGATCACAAAAACAATCTGATTATATAAAAGCTTTAAGAGAAAACGATATTGTAATGGCCCTTGGACCCGCCGGGACAGGCAAAAGTTTTCTTGCAGTGTCCGTAGCTATTACTTTGCTTATGGAAAAAAAAGTAGAAAGAGTTATACTTTCTAGACCTGCAGTTGAAGCTGGTGAAAAACTTGGTTTTCTTCCAGGTGACATGAAAGATAAAGTCGACCCATATCTAAGACCACTTTATGACGCGTTGTATGAGTTATTTGGTTTTGAAAAAATTGATAAAAAAATTGAAACAGGAGAAATTGAAATTGC
>MDTF01016740.1_pt1 | contig 27604 bp, 25 predicted proteins | sample 811191 | NCBI WGS metagenome assembly MDTF01 (sample SAMN05326649, study PRJNA326480) | marine metagenome | isolation source: seawater | place: Southern Ocean | collected 2011 | reverse complement strand
CATTAACCGCAACTCCAATTCCAAGAACCCTTCAATTCTCGTTGTTGGGAGCTCGCGATTTGAGCGTTATCAATACGCCTCCTCCAAACCGCCAGCCTGTACAAACTGAACCGCATACCTTCAACGAAGAAATTATTCGTGATGCCATCAGTTATGAAATGGCTCGCGATGGACAAGTTTTCTTCATCAACAACCGCGTTCAAAACTTGGAAGAAATTCAAGGTATGATTCAGCGCCTCATTCCTGATGCTCGTGTAATTACGGCTCACGGAAAACTGGATGGCAAAGAATTGGAAGATCGCATGTTGCGTTTCATTGATGGCGAAGGCGATGTTTTGGTGGCTACAACCATCATTGAATCTGGATTGGATATTCCAAACGCCAACACCATCATCATCAACAATGCGCACCATTTTGGGTTGAGTGATTTGCACCAAATGCGCGGTCGTGTTGGGCGTTCAAACAAAAAAGCATTCTGTTATTTGTTAGCTCCACCAATGAGCACCATGACGGTTGAAGCGCGTAAACGAATGACAGCAATTACGCAGTTCTCTGAACTCGGAAGCGGATTCAACATTGCCATGCGCGATTTGGATATTCGCGGTGCGGGTAACATGTTGGGTGGCGAACAAAGTGGATTCATCAGCGAAATTGGGTACGATATGTATCAGAAAATTTTGGATGAAGCGATGGCTGAATTGCGTGAGAACGAATTTAAAGATTTGTTCAACGATGAGCAGCGTGATTATGTTGAAGATACGCAGGTTGAAACCGATATGGAAATCTTGATTCCAAACTACTACGTGAACAACGTAACCGAGCGTTTGGCGCTTTATCAAGATTTATCGAAAGCCAAATCGAAATACGATTTAGAGAAATTTACCGAGAGCATGGTAGACCGTTTTGGTCCGCTGCCTGAAGAAACCGAACGCTTGATTTTCAGTATGGAATTGAAATGGCTGGGTAAGCTTATCGGATTCGAGAAAATCATTCTGAAAGGAAACAAGTTGATTGGTTCATTCATTGCTGATCAAACTTCGCCTTACTTCCAATCTGATGCATTTGGCAAAGTGTTGGGCTATGTGCGCGATCACGTGAATAGCGTTCAATTGAAAGAGAAAAACGACAAATTGCGATTGGTATTCAGTGGTATTTCAACCATTGAAGAATCTATTGATTTGTTGCGTGCAGTAACGCAAAGCGAAGCTGTTTCTATGGACAATTAATCAGTTTGAAAACAGATCAATTCCTTGTAACGTCAACCAAATAATGGCAGCATAACGCCCCGATTTTCCGATTAACATCCAAAACATGGTGGGAACAAATCGGGTTTTAAAAAAACCAAGTGCAATTGCTAGCGGATCGCCAACAACAGGAAGCCAAGTTACCAAAGCGGCATAGCTGCCATATTTCTTGGCGTAGACATCCATTTTCGAAACTTTTTCGTGATCCATGCCCAGGTATTTTTCCAACCAATCGGTTTTACCCAAATACCCCATGGAGTAGCTCAGCATGCCGCCCAACCAGTTTCCGATAGAAGCTGAAATCCACAACAACCATGGATCAAAATCGCCAAAAAGCATGGCACTGAGAATGATATCAGAGCTGAACGGAATAATGGTTGCTGCCAAAAAAGCGGCAACAAACAAACCCAAATAGCCCCATTCCATCAACCATTCCATGGGCGCAAATTAAAGGGAAAAGTATACAGTACAAGATATTGTAATACCCTAATCTATTACAATATGCTTAATGACTTCATGTTTGCCACTTTTAAGGTATACATCAATAAAATAAATGCCTGGTTTGTAAATCATTAATTGTGAGCTTAAATTCTGCTTAGAGACCAATTTGCCAGATATATCGTAAACATTAAAATGTGATATAGGCTCACTGCTAAAAACATTAACTAAACCATTAGATGGGTTAGGAGACAAAACGATTTGATTGTCTTTTGCCTTTAAGTACTTAACACCTGTTACTAAATCAGGTATATTGACTCTATACAAAGTAACCCGATTCGGATACCCTCCAGGTTTAGCTAACACATAAATGCTTTCTGCATCACGTGTTAGAATAGAAAAAGTCATATCATTATTAAGTGTCAATCTGTTTTCTACTTGCCCTGAATATGGATTTACCTGAATAAGAACACTACTAACGGTATAAGGGGAAGTATTCCCAAATGAATATAAGCCTGAAATCACACATCCTTTCTCTTCGCTAAAGAAAAAAGCATCCTTCATATTCGGACGAATGAATTCTGGAGAATTCATAATGGTATCATTAAAAAGCTCAACCTGTGATTCTAATACCCAATCATGAGTAAATACAGCTAAAAAAGGTCTTGTAGAAAAGGGTGCTGAATTAGAAGAAGAATTTTGAAAACTAAAAAAATGATTATCATCTTTTCCAAACAAATAACCCGGAAGACTATCACCTATAAATGTATATGATTCATCTCCTGTACTCTCATCATACTTGAAAACTCCACTGGAATCTAAAGTGTTTCTATACCCCGAAAAAAACATCAAATTATCACTTCTAATTGCAGGGGAGAAGTAATCTACTTCACCAGTACTGAATATCTTCTTTTCATCTAATAATGCACCATTAGACTTATTCATTTGATACTTGTAAATAGACCAAGCTGTATCTGACATATCACCAGACCAAACATCTAAATACCCATTCTTTTCTGTAATAGCCCCGAATCGAACCGGATTATTATCAAAGTAACCATTCAATGAATCCGTAAACCATATCAAATGACCATTCACATCTAATTTTGCAACCCATTGCGCGTAACTATACAAATCCTTACATCCCAAAACATAAATTTGATTGTTTGAATCAATATAAACACGACCTATCACCCCTTTCCCACCTAGTGTATCAGTATAAGAGTAGCCCCAAATCAAATCTCCTTCAGAGTTATATTTTAATACAGATGGATATTCAGTTGATTTACCAGCTAGAATAACATTACCACTTTGATCTAAAGCAATATCAGAACATTGAAAAACCAAATTGGTATCTACTAAAGTATCTAGGGTTATTTGGGCGAAGCTACTATATAGTGAAACCAATAGAAAAAAGATTATAGATAATACTCTCATCAACATATCATTCAGTAACCATAATAAGCTTTGAATACATATTTTGGTCAGTTTCAATTTGCACAACATATGTACCCATTTTACTCAAGTGAAATCTATTTTGATTATCTAGATTACTTTGAAAAACTAACCTACCAGATATATCATAAACATTAATACTCCTCAGTGTCCCATCTGTAATTATTTCAAATTCACCACTAGAAGGATTGGGATAAACAGTAATCAAGTTATCCTCATCTCCAACTTCATCTATTGAGTTAATAACGCCCCCATAAAGCAAGACACTTGATTTAAGCCATGCATATCCAGGAATACTGTTTGGTGTACTAACATTTGGAGAATAATTATTAGGATCGAAATTATATTGTTCTTGAAAAATATTTTCTACGTATCCTAACTTGATTATGGAAGCAGATGTAGGCAAACTTCGCATCGCATCTCCTGCTCTATTATAACAATAATCACAATCATCATTATTTGTAAAACCTGTACAACCATAACTGCCATCAGCATAATGATCAGGTACCGAACCAGAAACCGTACTTGCATCATAAAATTTCCCATTAAATACAGGATAAATTTCTGTAGGTATATTATTGTTAGAAAAATACCCTACTTTGACAAAGAAGTCTTTTTCATCAGAATTAGGCGTGTTATCATTTGAAGTACCCCAATAACAATCACAAGGTACACGTTGATATGCATATAGATAAACCCTATCTACTAGCCCATCGATCAGATTAGCTCGTTGCTGGGCCGTGTATGACGACCCTGTCCATGTCGTTGGTCTATCCAACCTATCTTGAAAAGTATATATCTCTGGATAACAAGAGACTAAACCAGACTGAGCATAGTTATTTGAAGCGTTAAGAACGCCTAATAATTTACCAAAATCTGTGTCTGGATTTACCCCTGAATAATCCCACCATTCAATCTCAGCAATGTGTCCATCAAAACCTGAATTACAATTTTCTGACAACTGAAAACTACAATCCACTGGTATATCCTGGTTATTTTGAGTTATATACCCGTTATTAAGTCGAAATTGAAAAACATTAAAGTTGTATAGGTCTACAATATACTTGTCAACGTCTGAAATTTTACCATCTGAATCTAGTGGCAAAAACAGAGTGTCTTGCCCATACTCTAAATATGTAACATCTTCAGGACTGTATAGCCATACATCTTGATATCTGGATAAGAACTCCTTACTAATAGTATCTAGCCATTTATCAAATGGTTCGTCATCTCTTTTGGTATATTCATCATGAAAATTATAAAATTCAGAATAATCAATATTACCAGGAACGACTGCATGAATATCTAACCCTTTAGAGTGGCATTTCTCGATAAACCTAGCCAAATGCCATTCAGCTTTCTGATTAACTTGAATCTGGTTATCGTAATACGAACCTGCATGTGGAATTAAATATTTACTTCCCTTTTCAAGTATTGCTGGTACGTTATAGAGAATTATTTCATCAAACTGATTAAAGAGAATAATATCAAGCAATTCGTCTTCACGCTCATATACACAATCTCCATCCTCATCAATTGCAAAAGTTGAGCCTACAACATCAGGATCTGCATAGGCTTGATTCCCTTGTGAATTAGTAAGCCAAGCAAACCCTCCAATTTTATTTATACTTTGATTCACTAAAATTGATCTTATCTTACCTGCCGCTTTAACTCCAGCACTAGATAAACCACCATTAGCAATTATCCTATCCTCAAAAGTGTCAACAAAACCTGAAGTCGATGATGATTTACAAGGACTAATTCCATCATATGGGTTATTATAATTCCCAGAGGGATTATCACAACTTAGGGGGCTTTGGGCAATTAATGCATTGTTGAGAAAAAATAATGTAATAAGTGTAGATAGTTTTAAGTAATTAGTAGAACAAATAGGCTTCATAGTTATAGTTTTAAGTAGTTAATATTACTGATAGCAAGTTAAGCAATCTCTTAATTATCAACACTTTTTTATATTAAGTTATTTAAAATTACACATATGTAATTCCACCAACGGTTAGGCATATCCCAACAAACCTTACTATTTTGCCATTTATCCGGCTATCTTGAAAACACATCAACATGAAAAACAGTATTTGGATCCTTCTGTTCACGCTAATTAGCACTTCATTATTCGCACAGAAAAAACCGCTCAACCTCAACATGCACAATGATTGGAAAAACATCGAAGACTTCTCGTTGAGCAATGATGGTCAATGGCTCGTGTATGAAATCAAGCCGTTGGTTGGCGATGGTTTTGTGGTGGTTCAAAACATGGAATCGCTAGAGGCCGATACATTTCAGCGCGCATCTGGATACAAAATCGATACAGAAAATAAATATGTTGCTTTTCAATTGGCCGCACCTTATGATTCGGTGAAAGCCATGAAATTGCGTGATGTGAAAGAGAAGGATATGCCCCAAGATTCGTTGGGTGTTTTTGTGATGCAAGATGATTCGGTTTACAAAATAGAGAACGTAAAACGCTTTACCCTTTCGGGCGAAAATGCTTCGTGGATCAGCTATACCATTGAAGACTACAAGCCTGAGCAACAAGAGGAAGATTCCAAAAAGAAGAAGAAAAGGAAGAAAAAGAAAAAAGACGAGAAGAAAGAAGCCAAAGCTCCAAAAGACAAGAAAAACGCCATTGCAATTTGGAATCCGCTAACAGGCGAGAAAAAGGTTTTTGAACACGCTTCCGAAATTGCTTTTGCTGATGAAGCTGATGCTTTTGCAGTATTTCATTTCTTAAAACCGAATTGGGACAGCCTTCAAATCTCGGTGTTCAACAACGAGCAAACGGCTGCTTATTTTGCACACGCTACAGAAGTTCAGAATGCAGCTTGGGATAATTTTGGCACTCAACTGGCTTGGTTGCAAAGTGCCGATACAACCGATTACAAAAACTACACGCTTCAACTATTGGCTGATACAAGCATCCAATCGGTTGCAGACTCAACCAGTGCCTTTTTATATGCCGATTTTTCTCCAAGTAAAAACGGCTCTATCCGCTTCTCTAAAAACGGCAAGCAACTGTATTTCGGAATTGCACCAGTTCAAGTGGAAGATCCAAAAGACACTTTATTGAAAGATGAAAAATACACGGTTGATGTTTGGAAATGGGACGATGACCGCATCCAGCCCGAGCAATTGAAACGCGTAAAACGCGATGAACGCAAAACTTTCATGGTAGTGTATCACACGGCTGCTCAAAAATTGGTTCAGCTAGAAGATAGCGTTATCACTGATGTGCATGTAGATTACAAACACAACCACACTTGGGGAACCAGTCGCGATGATTCGCCTTACATGGTTGAGCGCACCTGGACCTATCCGTGGCGTTCTGATTTGTATTACGTAAACACACTTGACGGCCGCAAAGAGAAAATCACCAGCGGAGTTTTATACGGAAACTCATTCTCACAAACTGCCAAATACGCCACTTGGTACAACACCGAAGACTTCAACTGGTATGCCGTTCGATTGGGTTCAACAGACACCATCAATTTAACAGGATCACTCACAACCAATGGCGAACAATTTTACAATCGCGATGGTGAAGTTCCTGCGCCAGCTTATCCGTATGGAATTGTTGGTTGGACTGCAAACGACAATCAAGTGTTGATTCAAGCACGCAACGAGATTTGGATCATTGACCCCAGCGGAAAGCAATCGCCAAAAGCATTGAGCAATGGTTTTGCCAACGACAACAATACAGCTATTCAAATTTTGAGTTTTGATGACAACGCGGAGTTTGTCAACTTAGATTCTACGCTTTTCATCAAGGCAACAAATAGAACCAACAACCAAACATTTTACTATTTACACGAGCCGAATACAGAGAAACTCACTTTGCTTTACGGTGGTGATTTCTTCTTGAGAAGCCCACTCAAAGCCAAGTATGCCGATCAGTTTATTTTCAGACGCGAAACCTTCCAGGATTACCGCAACATTTGGTGGTTACCGAAAGGTAAAATGAGTGCCGAATTGTTTGCCGATGCGAAACGGATAACAACCACCAACCCTGAAAAAGAAAACTATTTATGGGGAACGGTTGAGCCGTATTTCTGGACAGATTTCAACCAAAGAGAATGCAAAGGATTGCTCTTTAAACCAGAGGATTTCGATCCGTCAAAATCATATCCTATGGTTGTTTATTTCTACGAAAAGAACTTTGAAACGCAGCATGCGCACCGTCCGTTTAGGCCAAGTCATTCAACCATAAGTGTGCCGTTTTACACCAGCAACGGATATTTGGTTTTCATACCAGATGTGCACTACTCCACTGGTCACCCAGCAAAAGATGCCTATAACGCCATTGTGAGTGGCGCTTACAGTTTGGCCAAAGAGCCTTGGGTAAACGAACACAAAATGGGAATTCAAGGGCAAAGTTGGGGCGGCTATCAAGTGGCGGCTTTGGTTACACAAACCGATACGTTTGCTGCTGCCATGGCTGGAGCTCCGGTAAGTAACATGACTTCTGCTTACGGTGGTATTCGTTGGGGAAGCGGATTGAGCCGCATGTTCCAATACGAGCAATCACAAAGTAGAATTGGATCTACGCTGTGGGAAAACCCCGATTTATACATTGAAAACTCTCCGGTATTTCACTTGCCAAATGTGAATACACCATTGCTCATTATGCACAACGACAACGATGGCGCTGTGCCGTGGTACCAAGGAATTGAAATGTTTATGGGTTTGAGACGCTTGCAAAAACCAACCTGGATGTTGGTTTACAACAACGAAGAACACAACCTGATGCAAGTGCCCAACCGCAAAGATTTAAGCATGCGCATGTTCCAATTTTTCAATTATTACCTGAAAGATGAACCGATGCCACAATGGATGCAAGACGGAATTCCTGCACTCCAAAAAGGCAAAGTGAATGGGTATGATTTGATGGAGAAATAAAGGAATAACTAACACAACGGAAAGGTTCTTTAATTTTATGGCTCATTAAATCCTTTTGCGTTATGAAGTATAAAATTGAGGACTATGAATTCTCACCTCGCTTAAAACAGAAAACTAAAGTTCCTATACCTGAAAGTCTCTATAGATATTTCAGTATTAACACTAATAATATCGAGGCATTAGAAAAATTCTCTCTTTGGGCCTCTCAACCTGATCAGTTCAACGATTTGTTCGACTCTTCAGAGGTCAAACTGACGACCAGTACACTAAGCCCGAACAAATACAGAGCCTTATTTGACAAATACATCGAACATGATTTTGAAAGTCCTGAATATATTTCAGAATTTAAAGATCACATCTATTTTTATTATCTAAACCGCTTAGGAATTATTTGTACCACAACTACAATGACCAACGAACTACTATGGGCACATTACAGTAACAACAATGGTTTCGCTCTTGAAATTGACTACATGAACCTACCACCTAATTTTCAAGATCCAGTTGAAATGAACTACGCAAAAAATCTCGATGAATTCACCAACTTTAAAAATAATGACCCTTTTCAAACAATTTTTCTAAATTCTCTTATCAAGAAAGATATATGGTCATACGAAGATGAGTTTAGAATATTCGTCTCACCTAGAAATAACTCAAACACCAAAATATTTGAAAATCCTGTTGGATTTTACAGAAACAATAAAGAAACAATTCAAAAACAAAGTCGTCTATTTAGAGTCAATAAGTCGATTTTTAAATCTATAGCGTTAGGCTTTCATTTTTTCACCAATCACATAACAAAATCAGACTTTGATAGAATAGATATTAGGTTTGACACTAGCGATGAGCAATCAGACTTGAAGAGGAGAGTACTCGAATTTGGAGTAAAAAATAAAATACCATTTTTTAACACAGCAATAAGCAAGGTTACTTTTGAGCTAGATAGCTACCCAATTAAAATCAAAAAGATAAACTCAAACCTATTCCATATCTACAAATGAGTCTCCTACTATTTATTATCCCATTGATCATTATTAACCCCTTCTACTCTAACCAAACCCACCAAATGGTGTTTCAGCGTTTTAGAAGCAACCAATTGATCAATCAATTTGACACGGTTAATTTGGAGGTCACACAATCCGATTCCATTATCAGGTATCGAGCTAAAGAAAGCAGAGGTCAATTTTTTGAGTATTCATTCGAGCCCAAGAAAAACTTATATAAACCTGTTTTCACAGATCCTTTACTCGGTGACGTTTATTTCAAACAAGATCATGTAGATCAGATGCTGGACTCAGGAATTTCAACTTATTATTCATACAAATGGGGAAACCTCAGCTCTAAAGGCAATCAAATCCAATCGGGTAGAGTTATATACCAAATTGATGGAAAGCGAATTCCTAAAAAAACCAGGATAAAACTAATCCAGTAAAACCTACCTCCTAATCGCTTCCACAGGGTTGAGACGAGAAGCTGAAAGTGCTGGTACAAAACCAGAAATCAGCCCAATGGTTGCAGAAATACCAAAACCTAGAATGATGTTTCTGAGTGAGAGAATCACTTCAAAATCGGCAAAAACGGTAATGGCCATTCCAATCAAGAAAATGAAAAACAGTCCTACTCCACCGCCAATCACACAAAGAATAATGGCTTCGGCCAAAAACTGAGTCAGGATAAAGCTGTTACGTGCTCCCAACGATTTTTGAATTCCAATAACCCCAGTGCGTTCTTTCACCGAAACAAACATGATGTTGGCGATTCCAAAGCCGCCAACCAAAATGGAGAATCCACCAATAATCAATCCTACCATCCCGATAAAGGCAAAGAAATCATCAAACCCACGTGACAAAATACTGATTTCGTTGAGGGCAAAATTCTGGTCTTCTTTGGGTTTCAATCTGCGCAAAGAGCGCATAATTACCATCATTTCATCTTTCAACTGAGGTATAGAAACACCCTCTTTGGCTTTGGCAAAAATCTTAGGCGAAACCCAGCGCATTTTCAGGTTAATCATAGACTGGGCGTAGTTCACAGGAATCACCACTGTTTCATCTAAACTGGTTCCAAACATGCCATCGCCCTCGCGAGCAAAAACACCCACAACGGTGGTTGATTTGCCACCAATTTTCACTTGTTGCCCAACAGGGTTGATAGATCCAAACAGCACATAAGCCACATAATCGCCAATGATACAAACAGGGCTTCCGCTTCTGAATTCTTGCTGAGTCATGTATCTACCATCGGCCAACTTAAAGCTGCGCACTTGATCGTATTGCGGAGTAATGGCTTTAATATCTTGCCCCTGAATGCTATTGCTTTTGAATTTTATGGTCTTCGAAAAATCAAGCTCAAACCCCGTTGCTGAAGCAAACTCACTTCGTGCAGCAATTTGCTCCAACTCTTTCAATGAAACCTCTGGTCGATTTACAAACTCCCACCATGGATAATCGCTCCCCATAATCCAAGGCCATTTTTCTACATAAACCACATTCTCACCCAACTCTTGAATACTGCCTCTAATCTCACCTTCTAAGGCATCAACCAGCGTAAAAACAGACACAATAGAGAAAATACCAATGGTAACTCCCATCAGCGAAAGCAAGGTGCGAAGCTTGTTTACAGCCAAGGCTTGAACGGCAAAAACTAAACCCTCAAAAAGTATTCGAGCTTGTTTGAACATGATTCAAAAGTAGTGGAACGAAATACCACAAAACGAACCGCTCATCACAATTCGACAAAATTGTGCGTAACCCGTTGAAAACAGACTGTTTTTCACATTGGTTGTTAGGCTTAATATGCCTACTATTGCACACGAATAAATGTGTTAGAATGGAGTCGGGAAAAAAGATTCAAAAGGCTTTAATTTCAGTCTTTTACAAAGATGGTCTAGAACCAATAGTTGCAGAACTAAACAAACAAGGCGTTGAAATTTACTCAACCGGTGGTACTCAGAAGTTTATCGAAGAACAAGGAGTTCCGGTTAAAGCCGTAGAAGATTTAACTAGCTACCCTTCCATTTTAGGTGGACGTGTAAAAACCCTTCACCCAAAAGTTTTCGGTGGTATTTTGGCGCGTGGTAACAACCCAAAAGACGCTGAAGAGTTAGCAGAATTTGAAATCCCACAATTCGATTTAATCGTTGTTGACTTGTATCCGTTTGAGGAAACAGTTAAAAGTGGCGCTGATCACCAATCAATTATCGAGAAAATTGACATCGGTGGTATCTCATTGATTCGTGCTGCTGCTAAAAACTTCAACGATACATTGATTCTTTCTTCAAGAGATCAGTATGCTGGTTTCTTAGAATTATTGCAAGCGCAAAACGGTGAAACCTCTGTTGATCAACGTAGAGAATTTGCTACGGAAGCATTCAACATGAGCTCACACTACGATACAGCTATTTACAATTGGTTTGCAGGTGAAGATGCTTCAGCATTGAAACGCAGCTATTTGAATGGCCAAGTTCTTCGCTACGGTGAAAACCCTCATCAAAAAGGTGTTTTCTACGGAGACTTAAGCGAAATGTTTGAAAAATTACACGGTAAAGAGCTTTCTTACAACAACTTGTTGGATGTAGACGCTGCTGTGAATTTAATTGCTGAATTCAACACGTGTACTTTTGCCATCTTAAAACACAATAACGCTTGTGGTTTAGCGGTTAGAGATACGTTGAAACAAGCTTACGAGGATGCGTTGGCTGGCGATCCTGTTTCTGCTTTTGGTGGAGTTATGATTACCAACCAAACCATTGATTTGGAAACAGCTCAGGAAATCGATAAAATCTTCTACGAAGTATTAATCGATCCTGCTTTTGATGCAGATGCATTGGAATTGTTGACCAAAAAGAAAAACCGCATCATCTTAGTATTGAAACATACCAACTTACAAGCGAAACAAGTTCGCACCGTGTTAAACGGAGTGTTGGTACAAGATAGAGACGCAAAATCTGAAGTTGCTGCCGATTTACAAACCGTTACTCAAAAAGCGCCAACATCTAGCGAAATCAGCGATATGTTGTTTGCAAGCATCGTGGTAAAACACACGAAAAGTAACGCCATTGTTTTGGCAAAAAACAACCAATTGTTGGCTTCAGGTACCGGACAAACATCACGTGTTGATGCGTTGCGTCAAGCCATCCACAAAGCCTCTAGTTTTAAATTCGATTTGAATGGTGCTGTTATGGCAAGTGATGCATTCTTCCCATTCCCAGATTGCGTGGAGATTGCAGACGAAGCAGGAATTACTGCTGTTATACAGCCGGGAGGATCGATTCGTGACCAAGATTCAGTAGATTATTGCGATAAACACAATATGGCAATGGTTACTACAGGAACTCGTCATTTTAAACATTAATTTTATTTACCTTTCTTCGGTTAAAGAAAAACAGGGAGGACAGCATACCACATGGGGTTATTTGATTTTTTCACGCAAGAAATTGCGATAGATTTAGGAACAGCAAATACATTGATTATCCACAACGATAAGGTTGTGGTTGACGAACCCTCTATTGTTGCCCAAGACCGAAAAACTTCGAAGTTTATTGCCGTTGGTAAGCAAGCCCAAAAAATGCACGGTAAAACGCATGAAGACATCAAAACCATTCGCCCGTTGAAAGACGGTGTGATTGCAGATTTCCATGCAGCCGAGCACATGATTCGCGGAATGATTAAAATGATCAACCCGGGAAAACGCTTGTTCCAACCTTCATTAAAAATGGTAATCTGTATTCCATCGGGGATTACTGAGGTAGAAAAACGTGCCGTTAGAGACTCTGCTGAGCATGCTGGCGCAAAAGACGTTTACCTCATCCACGAGCCAATGGCTGCTGCTATTGGTATCGGTATCGATGTGGAAGAACCAATGGGAAACATGATTATTGATATAGGTGGTGGTACCAGTGAGATTGCCGTAATAGCTCTTGGTGGTATTGTTTGTGATAAAAGTATTCGCGTTGCCGGTGATGAATTCACTAGCGATATTGAAGATTACATGCGCAGACAACACAACATCTTAATTGGTGAACGCACGGCAGAACGCATTAAAATTGAAGTCGGTGCGGCATTGGTAGATTTAGATAATCCGCCAGAAGAGTTTGCCGTACACGGACGAGATTTAATGACGGGTATTCCGAAAGAGATTAAAGTATCACACGTTGAGATTGCTCACGCTTTGGATAAATCCATTTCGAAAATTGAAGAAGCGATCTTAAGTGCTTTGGAGATGACTCCACCTGAGTTATCAGCCGATATTTATAAAACCGGTATTTACTTAGCCGGTGGTGGTTCTATGTTGCGTGGTTTAGATAAACGTATCGCCATGAAAACCAAATTGCCTGTTCACGTGGCCGAAGATCCACTAAGAGCAGTAGCAAGAGGTACTGGAATTGCCCTTAAGAATGCCGACAGATTCAAGTTCTTAATTAAATAATATTCTAAGCGGGCTCTAATGCCCGCTTTTTTGTGCATCCAGCAGTATGCGAAACCTGATCAATTTTTTCATACGATATCATGCTGCATTCCTGTTCGTGTTTTTGGAATGTATTGGGTTTGCTATTCTGGTTGCTAACAACAATTACCACAACATCCGTTTCTTAAGTTGGACTGCTGAAATTAGCGGAAGCTTCTATGATGCAACCAACAACTTTACGGAATACATTCACCTGAAAGAAGCCAATGATCAATTAGCGGCTGAAAATGCTGCCTTGAAAGAACAATTGCGCAGTAGCTACAACTCCAATAAGAGTCACTTTTTACCCGTTGCTGATACCAATTTGGCACTTCAATTTGAATACACTCCAGCTAAAGTGATTCAAAGTACGGTGAACAAACGCAACAACTACATCATCATTGATAAAGGTTCTGAAAACGGAATCGAAAAGGAAATGGGTGTTGTTAGCACATTGGGTTTGGTTGGTATTGTTACCGAAGCAAGTAGTCATTACGCTACGGTGATGCCAGTAATCCATAGCAAATCACGCATCAGTGCTCGATTAAAGAAAAACAACTTCTTTGGTATTATGAGTTGGAATGGATTGGATCCTACCATTGCTCAATTGAGCGATATTCCAACACACGTGAAAATTGCTGAAGGTGATACCGTTGTTTCCAGAGGATCAAGCGGTATTTTCCCAGAAGGGACACCCATTGGAATTATCGATAGCTGGATTGAAGATCCATCTACTGGATTTTACGTGATTCAAATCAAACTAAACAACAATTTCAGAAGTACTTTCTACGTACAAGTTATTAAAAACATCCAACAACCAGAAATTGACACCTTGGAAGTAGAACAGGAGGAATTACCATGATAGTTGCTGGTTACAATATATTGCGATTCATCTTTTTGGTGTTGCTCCAAGTATTGGTTCTAAACGGAATTGGATTGGGTGGATACATCAATCCATACGTTTATGTATTAATCATTTTGGCGCTTCCAGTAGAAACTCCAAAGTGGGCAACTTTACTCATCGGATTTGCTACAGGTTTGTGCATCGATTTATTTACCCGAACCATGGGAATGCACATCACAGCCAGTATTTTCTTGGCCTACATCCGCATTGTGGTTTTGCAGTTTATGGCTCCGCGAGAGGGTTACGAAGTTGGATCTTCACCATCCATCAGAGATATGAGCTTAGCGTGGTTCATGACTTATGCTGGTATTCTCATTATCATGCACCATTTATTTCTATTTTTCGTTGAAGCATTTACAGTTGACCAATTCTGGTACACTTTGAGCAAAGCGTTGTTGAGTTCGGTGATCACCTTCATTTTGGTTATTCTGTTTCAATTTTTAGGATCACAACCGAAAAGGAGTATCAACTAAGTGGATCGTTACGAAAACCGAAGGTTTCTGATTTTAGCCATTTTCATCATCATTGGCTCCATCTTCCTGTTTCGTTTATTCTACATACAGGTAATTGACGACACGTATAAAGCATCTGCAGATAACCAAGCTTTGCGTTATGTCACCCAATATCCAGCGCGTGGAATTATCTATGATAGAGACATGGAATTACTGGCTTACAATGAAGCCGCTTATGATTTAATGGTAACTCCAAGAATGGTTGACCCAGAAATGGACACCACGGCCTTTTGCGAGTTAATAGGAATTGATAAAGAACTCTTCATTGAACGATACAGCAAAGCACGTAGACACTCGAGATACAAAGCATCTGCTTTCGAAAGACAAATTCCTGCAGATGAGTGGGCTTCAATTTCTGAGAAGCTATACAACTATCCCGGTTTTTACGGTGAGAAAAGAACATTGAGAAGATTTCCTGAACCCATCGCTGGACACGTTTTGGGTTATATCAGTGAGGTTAACAGCAAAGACATTGAAAACGATTCGTACTACCAACCAGGTGATTATATCGGTGTAAACGGATTGGAAAAAACCTATGAAACAGAATTGCGTGGAAAACGCGGAATGAAGGTTTTGTTGGTTGATGTACACAACTCCGTTAAAGGAAGTTATTTAGAAGGTGAGTTGGATTCTGTTCCTGTTCCAGGATCCATTTTGGTGTCTACACTAGATCGTGAGCTACAAGCTTACGGTGAGTTGTTGATGCAAAACAAAAAAGGAAGTATCGTAGCTATTGAGCCTTCAACGGGTGAGATTTTGGCTTTGGTATCTTCACCTGCATACGACCCCAATTTATTGGTAGGAAGAGAACGTTCTAAAAACTACAAGGTGCTGGTTCAAAACGATTCGTTGAATCCACTTTTCAACCGTGCAATTAATGCGGTTTACAGACCAGGATCGATTTTCAAATTGGTGCAATCTTTAGTCGCGTTGCAAGAAGGTGTGATTACGCCAAACACTCGATTTGTGTGTAATAGAGCTCTAATCAATTGTCACGGTGCTCACAGCAATGATAATCTTCCGCAAGCCATTCAGCACTCGTGTAACCCGTATTTCTATCAAACATACAAGCGCTTGATTCAAGGTGGAAGAGCGAACAGCATTTTCGAAGATAGTCCACTCGGGTTAACCGTTTGGCGCGATTATGTGATGAGCTTTGGATTTGGTACTCGTTTACAAACTGATATCCCTGGAATGAGCAAAGGTTTTGTGCCTGATGTGAATTTCTACAACAAATGGTATGGCGAAAATCGTTGGGCTTTCTCAACCATTTACTCCAACAGTATTGGTGAAGGTGAGTTGGGCGTTGTTCCAATTCAAATGGCCAATTTGGCTGCGATTTTAGCCAATCGTGGATATTACTACATTCCACATTTGGTGAAACACATTGGCGTAATGCCGAAACGTGAAATCTACCAAGAAAAGCAATACACCAAAGTAGACAGCATGCACTTTCAAAGTGTAATTGACGCATTAGAAAATGTGGTAAATGCTGATGGTGGTACTGCCAGAAGAGCTCGTTTAGACAGCATTATTGTTTGCGGTAAAACCGGAACAGTACAAAATAAAAACAGTCCAGATCACTCCGTATTTATGGCCTTTGCACCTAAAGTAAATCCACAAATTGCAATAGCGGTTTATGTAGAAGATGCTGGTTGGGGTGGATCTTGGGCAGCGCCAATTGCCAGTTTGATGATTGAGAAATACATCAATGGCGATATCAAAAACAAAGCGAAAGAAGAACGCATTTTAGAAGCCGACTTCATTCACATTGAGGAGACTGAAAAATAGTGCAACGCAGTAAACGACATATATTCGAAGATGCCGATTGGGTTTTAATCTTACTGTTTTTGCTTTTAGCAATTATGGGCTGGATTAACATCTATGCCGCATCTTACAACGAAGAGCACCAATCCATTTTTGATTTCAGTATGAACTATGGAAAGCAAATGATTTGGATTGTAGCCAGCTTGGTTTTAGCATCGGTCATTATGCTTACCGATGTCCGGATTTACGAGCAATTCGGGTATGTTATTTACGGCATTACCTCTTTCCTCCTTTTGCTCGTTCTGGTGGCGGGCACCGAGATTAAAGGTGCGCGATCGTGGTTTACAATTGGAGGTGTACTCAGCTTGCAACCCTCAGAATTTGCCAAGTTTGGGACGGCATTGGCTGTTTCTAAATACTTATCATCTCTGAACGTAAAAATCACGGATTTACAATCGAGGTTGACAACGATACTATTGCTTGCCATACCTGGTGTTTTAATCACCTTGCAACCCGATCCAGGCTCTACCTTGGTTTACGTTTCTTTTGTTTTTGTAATGTATCGCGAAGGGATGTCTGGAAACGTTCTTCTACTGGGATTGATTACAGCAGTTCTCTTTATTGTGACACTCATTTTAAAGCAAACATCGGTTGGCATTCCTTTTACCGATTTTGAAATGAACGGTAAGTTCATGTTGGTGCTTACCATTCTCATTATTACCGGAGTTGCTTGGTTTGTCATGAAAAGCTACAACAAGAAAATCTGGAGTACACTTTTAATCGGAGCTATTGTTTCCATCGGGTTTGTAATGAGTGTGGATTACGTTTTTGATAACGTTTTTAAAGACCGACACCGAAACCGCATCAATGAATTATTGGGAATTATATCTGATCCAACAGGTACAGGATATAACCAACATCAAAGTAAAATTGCCATCGGGTCAGGTGGATTTAGCGGGAAAGGATTTCTTCAAGGAACACAAACCAAATTCGATTTCGTGCCTGAACAAAGTACCGATTTCATCTTTTGTACCGTTGGTGAAGAATGGGGCTTTATTGGCTCTTTTCTAGTGATCTTCCTATTTGTATTCCTGTTGGTTAGAATCATCTTTATTGCCGAGCGGCAGCGTTCTAAATTCTCTCGGATTTACGGTTACAGTGTGGCCTCCATACTCTTCTTTCACTTTACAATCAACGTTGCCATGACTATCGGTTTGGCTCCTGTAATTGGTATTCCATTGCCGTTCTTTAGCTACGGAGGTTCATCACTATGGGGATTCACTATTTTGCTCTTCATCTTCATCAAATTGGATTCTGAGCGGAAGTATGTGTTGCATTAAAATTGTGCTAAAGCATTATTTATAAATCGTTTATCTTTGGAGTATGGCTACATTAAAATTAAAAGTTAGCGATAAGATACTTGAAAAAGTGCTCAAATTACTCAGCCAGTTTAAGTCTGAAGATTTGCAAGTGATTGAACAAAACGACCAATTTGAGTCGAATAAAAAATACGTTCAACGCGAACTAGATAGACTTGAATCAGGAGAATCAAAAAGCTATACACTTGAACAATTAAACGAGGTTTTGGAGAAAACCATCAATCAACATGAAAATTGAGTTCCGCGACTCTTTCATTATTAAACTAAACAGACAAATCAACTACATCGCTACTGATAAACCTCAAGCTGCTAGAAAATTCAGAAAAGATTTATTGCTGCGTATACAAGGTTTAACCGAACACCCTTTCCAATACCGAAAGTCAATATACTCTGAAAGCGATCAAGTTAGAGATCTTGTTTTTAAAGGATATACTGTTGTTTACAAAGTTGATGAGCAAAAGAATCTCATTTCAATATTTGCCTTGGTTAAAAATGAGATCTAATGAAAAAGCTACACTAAGCAGCTTAGGCAGCGCTAATATCTAGGGCTTTAATTTCTTGAAGTTCCTGATTTTTGGAAATCATTTCTTCCTCTAAATCAAAATCATCTTGCAAGCCTAACCAGAATTTGGCACTTGTTCCAAAGAATTTAGAAAGTCGTAAAGCAGTGTCTGCTGTGATTCTTCTTCTCCCTTTTAGGATTTCACTAATCCTAGTTTGAGGAATAAAAGTCTCTTTAGATAATCTGTAAGCCGATATTTCTAAAGGCACTAAAAACTCCTCTTTTAAAATCTCGCCTGGATGTATGTTTTTTAGTTTCTCCATGATTACTTCACTTTAATGATAGTCCACAATTTCTACTTCAAGCGCATGCTCATTCTCCCAACGAAAAATTATTCGCCATTGCTTATTGATTCGAATGCTGTGAAACCCTTCTAGGTTACCTGATAGTTTCTCAAGTCGATTAGCAGGTGGAATTCTTAGGTCAACAATTGTTTGGGCGTTATTTATCACCCTTAACTTCCTTCTAGCAACTTGCTGTATTTCTGAAGGTAATTTTTTGGATGCTTCACCAACCCATATCTTTTCGGTTTCTTTACTACCGAACGACTTAATCATTTACTAACCTTTAAAGTTACTAACGTCAAAAGTTAGTAATTGTTTTCATTGATTATAAAATGAAAAAAGCCCCACTTTAAAAAAGTGAGGCTTCATCTATTTCTAAAGAATCAGTGTTTATTTCAAAACACCTAATTGTTTTCCAACTTTAGTGAATGCTGCAATAGCTTTGTCTAAGTGCTCAGTTTCATGAGCTGCTGAAAGCTGCACACGAATACGCGCTTGATCTTGAGGCACAACCGGATAGAAGAATCCAATTACGTAAATACCTTCTTTCAATAATTCATCAGCAAATTTTTGAGACAATGCAGCATCATATAACATGATAGGAACGATTGCTGAATCTCCATCTTTAATATCAAAACCTGCCTCTTTTACTCCTTTTTTGAAGTAGTTTACATTGTCCTCTAACTTGTCGCGTAAATCTGTTGTTTCTGTCAACAAATCAAATACAGCAATTGAAGCACCAACAATAGCAGGAGCCAATGAATTTGAGAATAAATATGGACGTGAACGTTGGCGCAACATCTCGATGATTTCTTTACGACCAGTTGTAAAACCGCCCATTGCTCCACCTAATGCTTTACCCAATGTTCCGGTGATGATATCCACACGACCCATTACGTTTTTCAACTCAATAGTACCACGACCAGTTTTTCCAATAAAACCTGTTGCGTGACACTCATCAACCATTACTAAAGCATCGTATTTATCGGCTAAATCACAGATTTTATCCAACTGAGCAACATAGCCATCCATAGAGAACACACCATCAGTTACGATGATTTTGAAACGAGATCCTTCAGCTTCTTGAAGGCGTTGTTCCAATTCTTCCATGTTGTTGTTCGCATAACGGAAGCGTTTTGCTTTACACAAACGCACACCATCAATGATTGATGCGTGATTCAATGAATCAGAAATGATAGCATCTTCAGCGGTTAAAAGCGGTTCAAAAACACCACCATTGGCATCAAAAGCTGCTGCATAAAGAATGGTATCTTCTGTTCCTAAAAACTCAGCAATTTTAGCTTCAAGATCTTTGTGAATGTCTTGAGTACCACAAATGAAACGAACTGAACTCATACCAAATCCGTGTGAATCTAGCGCTTTGTGAGCCGCTTCAATAACACGTGGATGTGATGATAAACCTAAGTAGTTGTTGGCGCAGAAGTTAATTACCTCTTCACCCGTATTTATTTTGATAACCGCATCTTGAGGAGTTGTAATGATGCGCTCTTTTTTAAACAAACCGCTGTCTTCAATAGACTTCAACTCGGTTTGTAGATATTCTTTCATGTTTCCGTACATACGCTTTGGATTTTTACGGAAACAAAGATGGCAATTTGAACTCAGTTACTAAATAGAAGATAATAATTTAAGATAAGGCAAACTGGTAGGTAACTAACAATTGAAACACTCTGTTTTTACCTTGATATTCAAACTGATCTTTAAAAACATCTGTTACACCATGAAGGTATTTAAGCTCAATAGAAACGATACTTTCAGTCGCCAACCAAGAAGAATAATGCAAATCATAACCAATACCGATGGGGATCGATAAATCGAATCTATTCAAATCATCTACAGCATCAACACGTTCTATTGACGTTACGGCATAATTCTTTTGAGCGCTTAATAAAACCGAAGGCTGTACCCCAATTTGAAAGTTTAAATTCAATGTTTTTGAAGGATATATTTTAGCAAATACTGGAGCTGTAATGTATCTTAATCTGTAATTGATAGACTCATTAGATACATATTGATAATATGGATTAGAATTATCTTCTAGCATTACATTGAACTCACCACCAATTGCAGAATAATAAACTCCTCCTCCGAAACCTAAATTTGGTTGTAACCTAGAATAAACGCTGCAACCCACAGCTACACCGCCTTTTATTTTAGAACCCTCAACATCTCCTCGTATTGAAGGTATGTTAAGTGCCATTCCTGTACCTATAACAAAGTCTTCATTTACTTGAGCAATTGAATAAAAAGTGAAGCTGCTAAATAAGATTAGAAGTATAACTCTATAAATAAGCATATGGATGTGAATTCAAGAAAAAATTACAATGTAAATCTGTATGCTATACCTACCTGAATAACATGAATATTCTTTTTACCATAGTATTCATCTGTTAGGTTTGTTAAACCCAAAGTATAGCGTAAATCAGTATTTAAATTTGGCGTAATGTCATATCCTAAACCGAAGGGTATGGACAAGCTGAACCCTTGTTCTTCTTGACCACTAAAAGTCATCTCAATTTCATCATCGTAAGTGTTTTGATCTACAACCATTCTATTCACAAAGAAATACTCTGGTTGAACGCCTAACTGCAAATTCAAACCAATTTTAGATGTAGGATATATTTTTAGACAAACTGGAACACTTATTAATTGCTGTTTATTAATAAGAGGTTGGCTATAAGGATACCCATGTAATTTTGACATGTCTTGTGAAAACCCTCCTCCTCTGTACTCGTACAAAATGTCCGTAGAAACTGCAAAATGCTGATTGATTTTAATTTGTAATGATCCACCAGCATGAAAACCAACCAACATTTCAGGATCAGATATTTCACCTCTCACATTAGACATGCTTACCCCTGCTTTTGGACCTAAAGAAATTTTTTGGGCAAAGGATACGTTAACCGCAACAGTTAGTAAACAGATAAGAATTAATCTCTTCATTTCTAGTTGAATTTGCATGCTAGGCTAATTTGAATTACATGTGAATACCAAGACACCCCTTCTAATAGCCCTTTCAATCCTAATATGTATCTAAAATCTAATGACACACCATTTCTATAATCGAAGCCACAACCAAAGGGAATTCCAAAATCAAATCTATCAGTTGTACTTCCATAAATATCAGTATAAATACGTTCTTCCCCTTTTGATTTCCTTACATTTTTTTGCTAGAACTAGCACACCTGGCTTTACCCCTACTTGTAAGTTGAAACTTCTTTTTTCTGATGTGTAATATTTCAAATAAATAGGAAAATTAATGAACCCAAGATATAGCCCACTTATCCTACCACTGTTCCTATTAATGTTTCCTTCAAGGGAAAATTGTGGGTCTATAGCGAGATTAAGCTTTCTACTAACCCTGAGGTCTACAATACCTCCGATGTGAAACATGGGCTCCATTTTAATTACTTCAGAAAGTTTTAATAATGGAGAACTCCAAGAAGTGGATAAGTTCAACCCTCCTTTAATTCCAACCGTTAGCTTCTGGCTATACAAATGTGAGGATGCTAAAACGATTAGTATTAGGGTGATTATTTTATTCATTGAATTAGGCTAAACGATCAAATAAAGAAAAAGTACACCCATATTTTTACAGGTATACTCTTATAAATAGAATATAACTACTTACGAGATATCTAGAAACGATAAGAGGCGTTTATCATAAACGTTCTATTGTAAAGCTTTCCTCGCTGATGCTCGTAAACAGGTATTAATGCATGTGAATACCTAGCTCCAACACTTAAATGCTTTTTAAAATCGTACGCTACACCTACTGGTATATCAACTTGAAATACATTTAATACGTTATGAGTGTCAAAAAAGCTTAAGTCACTATCTTCATATGAACCAGTAACTTTTGACCTTGTATAAACCAGAAATCCTGGTTGAATCCCCCCCTGAATATTCAGACCAACATTAGCTACCGGATAATACTTAATGTAAAGTGGTATTTTAATGAATCCAATTTCTTGTCTAGTGTCAAATTCGTATTGAGTTTGATGTTGATCTTCAAAACCATAAATTTCATTATATCCTTCAGCAGATATTAATGCATCCGCTCCCAATGACAAATGATTTGTTAGTTTTAAACTAAACTCAGCACCGAAGTGATAAGCAAAAATGCTATTGTAATCAGCTGAAGTATTGAAATCTTTGAGTTGAACGCTTGAGACGTTCATTCCTGCTTTTACACCAACTTTTAAATTTTGAGCAAAAGAAAAAGAGGAAGCTAGAATTGCTAATGAAAGTAATAGTTTCTTTTTCATGGTTAATAGTTCTAAATTATAAGCGCTAAAGTAACAAAAAAGCACACCCATAAAAATGAATGTGCTTTTTCAAATATTGAAAATAAAAGTGTATTAAACCACGCCTTGATCAATCATAGCATCTGCTACTTTCACAAATCCGGCAACGTTTGCACCTTTTACGTAATCTACTCCACCGTGCTCTTGTGCTCCAAATTTCACACAAGCTGAGTGAATGTCTTTCATGATTTGATGTAAACGAGCATCAACCTCTTCTCTACTCCAATTCAAACGCAATGAGTTTTGCGACATCTCTAAACCTGAAGTTGCAACACCACCAGCATTAGAAGCTTTACCTGGAGCAAACATCACTTTGCTGTTGTGGAATACTTCAATTGCTTCAGGAGTTGAAGGCATATTAGCTCCTTCAGCAACAAGGAATAATCCTTTTTCAGCCATTGTTTGTGCATCGTTCTCATCCAACTCATTTTGAGTGGCACAAGGAAGTGCGATATCAACTTGTGGAACAACCTGCCAAGGACGTTTTCCTTCGTGGAATTCAACACCAAACTTATCAGCGTATTCACTGATACGTCCGCGTTTCTCGTTTTTCAACTCTTTTAAGAAGGCTACTTTTTTCTTGTCGAATCCTTCTGGATCATAAATACAACCAGATGAATCTGAAGCTGTAACAACTTTAGCTCCAAGCATACGTGCTTTATCGATTGCAAATTGCGCTACGTTTCCTGAACCAGAAACTGCAACCACTTTACCTTTGATAGAATTGCCTACGTGAGCCAACATTTCTTCAGCAAAGTAAACGCAACCAAAACCTGTTGCTTCTGGGCGAATTAATGATCCACCCCAGTTTAATCCTTTACCAGTTAAAACTCCAGTAAATTCATTAGCGATGCGTTTGTACTGACCAAACATATAACCGATTTCACGACCACCAACACCGATATCTCCAGCTGGAACATCTGTGTTAGGACCAATGTGACGGTACAATTCAGTCATAAACGATTGACAAAAACGCATAACCTCAGCATCTGACTTTCCTTTAGGATCGAAATCAGAACCACCTTTTCCACCACCCATTGGCAATGTTGTTAGTGAGTTCTTGAATACTTGTTCAAACCCTAAGAACTTTAAAATACTTTGGTTTACTGATGGGTGAAAACGCAACCCACCTTTATATGGTCCGATAGCCGAGTTAAACTCGATACGGTATCCACGGTTTACTTGAACTGTTCCTTTATCATCAGTCCAAGGAACTCGAAAAGAGATTACTCTTTCAGGTTCTACTATACGCTCTAAAATGCGATGCTTCTTGTATTTTGGATTTTGCTCAATGAATGGGATGATGGTTTCAGCCACTTCATGAACTGCTTGTAAAAATTCTGGCTCGTGTTGATTTTTCTCACGAACCTGAGCCATAAACGCATCAATTTGAGCTTGATAACTGTTTGCTGACATGCTTACTCGTATTAATTGAAATTTGCGACAAATGTAGATTTAAATATCAAGGTGCAAATGGTTTGAAAAAAATGTCGCAAATACAGGTTACCTAATTGATTATCAAATTATTTCATACACCTTCCCAGGTAAAACGCGAAGTATACCGTGTAACTCCAAATTTAATAAAGGTACAGAAAGTGCGTGAACGGGCATATTAAGCGCTATCGATAGTTCATCAACAGTTAATTTGCCTTGTTCTCTCAATAGCGTAACAACTAAATTCTCTTCAGGGTTTAAATCAAATAGCAAAGAGGTCTGCTGTGGCGATTCCGTTTGAGAGGAGTTCCAATTCATTTCTCGGCATAAATCCTCTGCTCCATCAATCAATATAGCTTTTTTAGATTTGATTAAATAGTTACACCCTTCACTTAAAGGATCGGTAGGCCTACCGGGAAAAGCAAACACATCTCGGTTATAACTGTAAGCTATTTCGGCAGTAATCATAGATCCACCTTTACGTTTTGATTCAACCACTATTACCGCATCACTCAACCCTGCAATAATTCTGTTTCGCTCAGGAAAATTCCCTCGATCTGGATTGGTTCCTGAAAAATAATCGGATATCCAACCACCACGTTCAAGCATTTCATGAGCCATTTTTCTATGCTCTGATGGGTATATTCGGTCTAATCCATGTGCTACAACCGCAACAGTATCTAAATTGTTGTCTAAAGCACTTCTGTGAGCAACTCCATCTATGCCGTGTGCTAGCCCACTAATAACCAACACATTTAAGCTGGCCAACTCACTTAATAAATGCTCAACCAACTGTTTTCCTTGGTTGGTTGCATTACGCGTACCAACAATGGCAATCACTTTAGATGTGTTTAAATTGACTACACCTTTTTTAAAAAGCAAAAATGGTGCGTCTTCACAATGCCTTAATCGCGAAGGATAGTTCTCATCCAACACATGTAAAATTTCAATGTCATTTTTAACACAAAAATCCAATTCAACTTGAGCGCGTTCTAAAGCGGCTTGTCTGTCCTGAAAAGCTTTTAAAACCGTTAAAGAATGATTTGTAATTTCTGATAACTCACGTTTAGATAACTCAAAGAGTTTAACTGCAGATCCCGTTTGGTTGATTAATAAACGAGCAATTTTATCGCCAATACCATTGAGTAAGCGAAGCGTTAATAATGCGTGTGTTTCGGAAATAGGTTGTAGTGACATGAAAACTGACTTTAATTAAAATCCGTAATTCGGATTATCTGGATCAAAAGCATCGCTCGGCAATTCGGAGTTTACTTTTAACCAAATATAATCATACATGCTGTACAAACCTTTATCATCATAATTCTCTAAGTATAAAGGCATTCCATTTTCAACATCAACGTAAATGATGTTTTTTCGTGAAAATGAATTTGGGATAGTAATCTCTTTACCTTCAACCGAGCTATCGTAATCGTCTAACTCAGGATTGCTCTCTATGATTTTATATTCACTAATGGATCTGCTAAACGCAATAGAACGTATTGTTTCACCTTCTTTAGCCTGATAAGTAATGTATCCAAAATCGGGATTATCTACTATTATTCTGTGGCACTTTCTCCCTCTATGAGTTACTTCTCCATGATAACTAAACACTTGATCTCGTTTTTCAACGGGTACAAAATTCACGGTTGATTTTAATACTTTAGACAAGTAAACACCTCCAGCCTCGAGAATGGTGTTATGTCTATTGTTTCTGAGCAAAGATGAAGTAGGGCTCAAATTGATATTGATAAACGGAAAACCATGCGTATTTACCAAAACTCTGTTGTCATTTTCACCCTCGCGATACAATACTTCTGGACCTAAAGAGCCATCGTCATTAAATGCTTTTATGTAGACTCTTTTAGGATGAAAAGCCACCGTCATTTGATTGTGGTAATGCATAAAAACACCATCAATCCGCTCTTTGCTCTTCATTTCGCCTTTAAAAGTTTTCAGTTGATCTAATGCTTGAGTCATTTCATTCAAGTACAAGATTGCCTGATTTTCTTCAGGTTGATCTGCTGAGAATGAAAACAATAAGGCTGAAACAATCAATAAAGCGTAGTACTTCATAGGGTATCAAATGTAATCTAATGTGAAATCAGTTGTTGCTGTTTTGTTTTAAAGCTTGTGCGAATATTCTATTTTAGCGGACTGATGTTAACATTGAGTGCACACATAAAAACGCTTTTACAAGATCACGATTGTGTGATTTTGCCAGGATTTGGTGGTTTTTTGGCTAACCCAAAAAGCGCTCAAGTTGATCGAATTACTCATAAGTTTACTCCTCCGCAAAGACAGTTTTCATTTAACGGTCATTTAAAACACAATGATGGTTTACTGGTAAACTTTGTGATGGAAAAAGAGGCTGTTTCTTATGATGAATCCCTTAAAGTGGTCAATACTTATGTGGATGAGATCAAGCAGATGTTAACGCAAAAAAGTCGTGTTCAAATTTCTGAAATTGGTAGTTTCCAAAAAACTACTGACGGACGTTTACTTTTTGAACCCGATACTTCAAACACAAACAGCAAAGCTTCTTTTGGTCTAGAAAGCTTTCATAAAATGCCTGTTGCCCAACCTCCAAAAGGCGAAAAACCTGAGGCAGTTGAAACTGTTGAAACTGATTCTGCTAAGAAAGGATTCAATTGGAAGTATGCAGCAGCAGCTATTGCGTTACCTATTATTGGTTACTCGGCATATTTAACTACCTCAACAGGTATGTTGAAGCAAGGTTATCAGTTTCATGCAGCGGATCTTAATCCATTTAGTGAAAAGGTTTGTGAATTGTATGAAAAGCGTCACATTTTTCCGGCAACGTTTACCGATGAATCTGACAATGGTATAGCCGTCCAGCTGGCAACCAACACTGGTGTAACTGAAATCTATCTTACAGATGATACCGATAAGGCTATCATTGTAGCTCCTGCTAAAACCGTTG
>MDTF01011102.1_pt1 | contig 27607 bp, 23 predicted proteins | sample 811191 | NCBI WGS metagenome assembly MDTF01 (sample SAMN05326649, study PRJNA326480) | marine metagenome | isolation source: seawater | place: Southern Ocean | collected 2011 | reverse complement strand
TCACATAAAGTAACCGTATATAAACAACAGACTTTAAGAACCGAGGAGGTTGGCGTGTCGCAAGAAACTGAAACTGGGAGTGAAGAGCCAGAAAACAAGGGTGCCGAGACCCCTTTGGAACCGGAGTTGGTGATTGACGAGGCAGAATCTGATAGCGAAAAGCTGCAGCGAGAATTGGCCGACGCAAACGAACAGGTGTTAAGGGTTCAGGCTGAAATACAAAATGTTCGTCGTCGCACCCAGCGTGACGTAGAAAATGCGCATAAATTTGCGCTCGACAAATTTGTTTCTGCGCTGCTTCCCGTGGTTGACAATTTGGAACGCGCTCTGAGTACTATCGATGGCGACGATGAAGGGCAAAAACCGGTCGCCGAGGGCCTTCAATTGACTTTAAAAAGCTTTGTTGATGCGCTGACTAATTTTAAAGTTGAACAGGTCGATCCTGCTGGGCAACCGTTCGACGCCGATCTGCATCAGGCTGTGAGTATGCTGCCGAGTGCAGATATCGAGGCGAACACCGTTATTGATGTGTTTCAAAAGGGATACACGCTCCATGGGCGGTTGGTGCGACCGGCTATGGTGACCGTTTCAAAAGCACCTTAAACCTTGAATTTAGAGAATTTGTACCCACATATACAATCTAGGATGGACGACGAGACACTAATTTTTAGCGAAGAGTTTTAAGCGAATAGAGGAGATTTAAGGCATGGGAAAAATTATCGGTATCGATCTAGGCACGACCAATTCTTGCGTTGCTGTGCTGGAGGGCGATAAGCCAAAAGTGATTGAAAACGCCGAGGGAGCGCGGACTACGCCATCGGTGGTTGCGTTTGCCCAGGACGGTGAGATACTGGTGGGTCAGTCCGCCAAACGTCAGGCGGTAACCAACCCAGTGAACACGGTCTACGCCGTCAAGCGACTGATTGGTCGTCGCTTTGAAGACGACGTCGTACAAAAAGACATCAAGATGGTGCCGTATAAAATTGTCAAGGCTGACAATGGCGACGCCTGGGTCGAGATCAAAGGCGACAGCAAAGCGGCGCCGCAGATCTCGGCTGAAGTGCTCAAGAAAATGAAGAAAACTGCCGAAGATTATTTGGGTGAGTCGGTGAGTGAAGCGGTGATTACAGTTCCGGCGTACTTCAATGATTCGCAGCGACAGGCTACCAAGGATGCTGGTCGGATTGCCGGATTGGATGTTAAACGCATCATTAATGAGCCAACTGCTGCGGCTTTGGCCTACGGTATTGACAAGGTGGCTGGTGATCGCGTGGTCGCAGTTTACGACCTTGGCGGTGGTACATTTGATATATCGATCATCGAAATTGCCGATGTCGATGGCGAAAAACAATTTGAGGTGTTGGCTACCAATGGCGATACCTTCCTCGGCGGCGAAGACTTTGACATGCGCCTTATCGAGTACTTGTCGTCTGAGTTTAAGCAGGATAGCAGCATTGATCTACACGGCGATCCGCTGGCGATGCAGCGTTTAAAAGAGGCTGCAGAAAAAGCTAAAATCGAGCTTTCGTCTAGCCAGCAAACTGAGGTTAATCTGCCCTATATTACGGCTGATGCGACTGGGCCCAAGCACTTGGTAGTAAAGCTGACCCGCAGCAAACTCGAGGCCTTGGTCGAACAACTTGTAGATCGCTCGTTGGAGCCGCTCAAGATCGCTCTGACGGATGCTGGCAAATCCGCATCTGAGATAGACGAAATTATTCTTGTCGGCGGACAGACACGCATGCCGCTGGTACAGGAAAAGGTCACCGCGTTTTTTGGTAAAGAACCGCGCAAGGATGTTAATCCCGACGAGGCCGTTGCCGTGGGTGCGGCGTTACAAGGAGCCGTTTTATCCGGCGATGTGACCGACGTACTGTTACTGGATGTGACGCCTTTGAGCCTCGGTATCGAGACCATGGGCAGCGTGGCCACGCCAGTGATTGAAAAGAACACCACCATCCCGACTAAAAAGTCGCAAATCTTTTCTACTGCTGACGACAATCAGACCGCTGTGACCATTCACGTGGTTCAGGGTGAGCGCAAACAGGCGGCGCAGAATAAGTCGCTCGGTCGATTTGATCTGGCGGACATTCCTGCCGCTCCGCGCGGGATGCCGCAGATCGAAGTGACCTTTGATATCGATGCCAATGGGATCTTGAATGTTGGCGCCAAAGACAAGGCCACCGGCAAAGAACAGTCGATCATTATCAAGGCATCGTCGGGCTTGTCGGACGATGAGATCGAAGCGATGGTGCGCGATGCGGAAGCCAACGCCGAGGAAGATAAGCGCTTTGAAGAGTTGGTGCAGGCGCGAAATGCCGCCGATGGTCTTGCCCATGCTGCCGCCAAAACGCTCGAAGAGGCAGGTGATAAGGCCAGTGACGATGAGAAAACTGCTATCCAGAGCGCTATAAAAGCGGTTGAAGAAGCGGTTCAAGGCGACGATAAGGACGCTATCGACACCGCTGCTCAGGCGCTCTCTGAGGCGTCGTCAGCGCTGGCGCAAAAGCTCTATTCTGAGCAGCAGGGCCAGCAGGGTCAGCCGGATCAGGCGGCAGATGCAACCAGCGACGGTGCCGAGGATGTTATGGATGCCGAATTCGAAGAGGTTAAAGAAGACGGTAAATGATGTTGGTGAGTTAACCAGTCGATAGGGAGCAAGGCGCGGACTTAGGTTCGCGCCTATTTGTTGGGGGTTTCGTGTCATAGAACCCCATTTATAATGACGCTGATGAGCGGGAAAGAGTGTATGGCAAAGCGCGATTATTACGATGTCTTGGGCGTTGACAGGGGAGCCTCTGCGAGCGAGATAAAAAAGGCATTCCGCCGTGTTGCGATGAAGCACCATCCCGACCGAAATCCCGACAATAAGGAGTCCGAGGACAAGTTTAAAGAGGCCCAAGAGGCCTATGAGGTACTCAGCGACGATGATAAAAAAGCCAATTTTGATCGCTTTGGACACGCCTCGCCCAATCAGGGTGGTGGCGGTGGCGGTGGCGGAGCTGGTTTTGGCGATATATTTGGCGACGTTTTCGGTGATATTTTCGGAGGTTCGGGCACCTCTGGTGGGCGCGGTGGTCCGGCGCGCGGTTCCGATCTGCGCTACGATTTACAGCTCAAACTAGAGGATGCGGTAAAGGGTAAGACCGTCGAGATAGAGATTCCGACGTTGGACCCCTGTTCGACCTGTAATGGTTCAGGCGCGCGGGCCGGATCCTCGCCTCGCACCTGTAATTCCTGTCAAGGCGCGGGCCAAGTGCGCATGCAGCAGGGTTTCTTTTCAGTGCAGCAGACCTGCCCCAAATGCCGCGGTCGCGGCCAGATGATTACCGATCCCTGCGGTGGCTGCCACGGGCAGGGAGTGGTAGAAAAGCGCAAAACACTGTCGGTCAAAATTCCTGCTGGGGTCGATACCGGCGATCGAATTCGCCTCGCCGGCAAAGGTGAAGCCGGGCCTCAGGGCGGACCCAATGGTGATTTATACGTGCAGATGAATGTCGCCGAACACAGTCTGTTTGTGCGCGATGGCGCTAACCTGCACTGCGAAGTGCCGATCAGTTTTAGTCAGGCGGCACTCGGCGGCGAGTTGGAAGTTCCGACCTTGTCGGGTAAGGTCAAACTCAAGGTGCCGCTGGAAACGCAGAGCGGCAAGCTGTTTCGATTGCGTGGCAAGGGTGTGACCCAGGTCCGCGGTGGCGGTCCTGGCGATTTATTGTGTCGGGTAGTGGTCGAGACGCCGATCAATTTATCCGCCAAGCAGGCCAAGTTGTTGAAGAGCTTTGATGCGAGCCTGTCCGGCAGCAGTAAACACTCGCCGCGCAGTTCCAGTTGGTTTAGTGGTGTGAAGAGCTTTTTTGATAACCTGACCGGCTAGAGTCGTGAGTTTATTTCGAGCCATAGTAGATCGAGCGAAAGGGGTATTGAAGTGAGAAAGATCGCTATTACGGGCGCCGCAGGACGCATGGGTAGATCGTTGATCGAGGCCCTATTTGAGGCCCCTGATGCTGAATTGGGCGGTGCCATCGAATCCCCGCAAAGCTCTTTGATGGGCGTCGATGCTGGCGAGTTGGCGGGTCTGGGGAGCAATGCAATCTGGCTGGTTGGCTCGGTCGATGAACTGACCGAGGAGGTCGATTTACTGATCGATTTTTCTACTGCTGCGGCGTCCGCTGCCAACGTTGCCGCTTGTGCACGGCGGGGGTTGCCGGTGGTGCTTGGTACCACCGGCTTAGACGTTGTGCAATTGGCGGCGGTAACGCAAGCCGCGTCGCAGATTCCGCTGTGTATGGCTTCTAATTTTTCGACTGGGGTCAATCTGTGCTTTAAATTGGCAGCGTTGGCCGCCGAGGTGCTCGGCGACGAGGTCGATGTAGAAATCATCGAGGCCCATCACCGCCACAAAGTCGATGCGCCCTCTGGCACAGCATTGTCGCTTGGCAGCGCCGTGAGCACTGCGCTCGGACGCGATTTGGAGAGCGTGGCAGTCTATGGACGAGAGGGCCAAACCGGCGTGCGGCAACGCCAAACGATTGGTTTTTCAACCATTCGAGGAGGCGATATTGTTGGCGATCACATGGTTTTGTTTGCTGGAGATGGCGAGCGAGTAGAGATTACTCATCGCTCATCGAGCCGTATGGCGTTTGCTCGCGGCGCGCTGCGAGCGGCTGATTGGCTGTTACAACAGCCACCGGGGCTTTACAACATGCAGGATGTTCTCGGGCTCGACTGACTGATGGCGCGGTCCCCGCGCGGGTGAATTAATCGCACAAGCTGTTGGACAAAAATCGGTAGTTTGCATAGAATAGACGTCTAAAGTTGGCGCCAGCAGCCGGTTCGGTAGCGAGGGGTAAAGACGCAAGTGAATAGGTTTATAAACGAGATGAGACGACTAGTTTCATCTCGTTTTTTTACACTGGGCGGTGTGTTTTCAGCCGCTAAAGCGGGACTCAAACCGTTCAATCTTGCGCAAGTGGCAGCGCGTCCATTCAATCGCCAGGAGGTTGTGTGAATTCCCAGACCCGTAAGGGGGCGATTCTCGCCCTGGCCGATGGAACGATTTTTTCGGGCAAAGCGATTGGCGCAGAGGGTCATAGCGTGGGTGAGGTGGTATTCAACACCGCGCTTACCGGTTATCAAGAGATCCTGACCGACCCCTCCTACGCTCGGCAGATTGTGACGCTCACCTATCCACATATTGGTAATGTGGGGGTCAACCCCGACGATCGAGAGTCTGATAACATCTGGGCCGCCGGCTTGGTGATTCGCGACCTACCGCTATTGGCGTCAAATTTCCGCAGTCAACAGACTCTAGATGATTACTTGCGCGACCACAATATTCTTGGCATTGCCGACATAGATACCCGCGCTTTAACACGACGGTTGCGGCAGTCGGGTGCTCAGAGCGGGTGTATTATGGCCGGCGATGTGGATCCCCAGCTTGCGCTTGAAAAGGCGTGCGCGTTTCCTGGTCTGCAGGGGTTGGACTTGGCGAAAGACGTTTCGATCGCCAAAGCGTCAACATGGGATAGCGGTAGTTGGAGCCTTGAGGGTGGCTATAGCCAGGGCCAAGCACCGCGCTACAAAGTGGTGGCTTACGATTTTGGCGCCAAGCACAATATCTTACGAATGTTGGTCGACAGGTCTTGCGAGTTGTGGGTGGTACCAGCACAAACGCCAGCCACTGAGGTGTTGGCGATGCAGCCAGACGGTGTTTTTCTGTCGAATGGCCCCGGCGATCCCGAACCGTGCGACTATGCCATCGATGCCATCCGCGAGATTTTAACCGCTGGGACTCCGATTTTTGGGATCTGTCTTGGATATCAATTGCTGGCCCTAGCGTCGGGTGCGAGAACCATAAAAATGAAATTTGGTCATCACGGGGCCAATCATCCGGTCGAGGATATCGCCGCTCAGCGGGTGATGATTACGAGTCAGAATCATGGCTTTGCGGTTGATGAAGAGAGTTTGCCGGCCAATCTGGCGGTGACCCATAGGTCGTTATTTGACGGCTCCTTACAGGGTCTAGAGCGCACCGATAAGCCAGCGTTTGGTTTTCAGGGGCATCCGGAGGCGAGCCCTGGCCCGCACGATGCGGCGGCACTTTTCGACCGCTTTATCGCTATGATGGCAGAACGTGGATAGTGATAATCCTGTTGCCGGTACCAGTATAAAATCCAAGCAGACACCCTAGACAGCGTTTCGCGGAGCAAGCATGCCAAAAAGAACGGACATTAAGAGTATTTTAATCATCGGCGCTGGGCCGATCATTATTGGTCAGGCGTGCGAGTTTGACTACTCTGGTGCCCAGGCCTGTAAGGCGCTTCGCGAAGAGGGATTTAGAGTGGTTCTGGTCAACTCCAATCCAGCGACCATTATGACCGACCCGTCGATGGCTGATGCGACCTATATCGAGCCGGTAGAGTGGCGCACTGTAGCCAACATTATTGCTCAGGAAAGGCCCGATGCGCTATTGCCGACCATGGGCGGGCAGACGGCGTTGAACTGTGCACTTGATCTTGCCAAACATGGCGTGCTGGAAAAATATGGCGTCGAGATGATCGGCGCTAATGCCGACGCGATCGATAAAGCCGAAGACCGTGAACGGTTTGACAAAGCGATGCGAGCTATCGGTTTGAAAACGCCCAATTCGGGAATTGCCCATAGTCTTGAAGAGGCCGAACAAATTGCCGATCGATTCGGTTTTCCGTGCATCATTCGACCGTCTTTCACGATGGGCGGTTCGGGGGGCGGCATCGCTTACAACCGCGAAGAATTTGAGCAAATTTGTCGTCGTGGATTGGATTTGTCCCCGACCAATGAACTGTTGATTGATGAATCCCTGATCGGCTGGAAAGAATTTGAAATGGAGGTGGTACGCGACCGCCGCGATAACTGCATCGTCGTCTGTTCTATTGAAAATTTTGATCCTATGGGAATTCACACCGGTGACTCGATCACTGTTGCCCCGGCGCAAACCTTAACCGATAAAGAGTTTCAGTTGATGCGCAACGCGTCGATAAAGGTATTGCGTGAAATCGGTATAGAAACCGGCGGCTCGAATGTTCAGTTCGCGGTGAACCCTGCGGATGGTGAGCTAGTGGTGATTGAAATGAACCCGCGGGTATCGCGGTCATCAGCATTGGCATCCAAGGCCACTGGATTTCCGATTGCTAAAATAGCTGCGAAACTCGCAATTGGCTACACCCTCGATGAACTGCAAAACGAAATTACCGGTGGTGCGACCCCGGCCTCGTTCGAGCCGAGCATCGATTACGTGGTCACCAAGGTGCCGAGATTTGCCTTTGAGAAGTTTGATCAGGCGAGTCCAGTGCTAACCACACAGATGAAATCTGTCGGTGAGGTTATGGCGATCGGCCGAACGTTCCAGGAGTCTATGCAAAAAGCGCTGCGCGGTCTCGAGGTGGATGTGGCTGGGTTCGATCCAATTTTGATCGACGACGACAGCGCCAGTAGCCTGTTGCGCAATCAACTTGCCGAGGCGACGCCGGAACGTATTTGGTATATAGGCGACGCGTTTCGTCGTGGTATGAGCTGCCAGCAAGTGCATGATATCACCCGTATTGATCCTTGGTTTTTGGTGCAGATTGAAGACTTAATCGCAGAAGAACAGCGCATAGATGATCTTCAAAACCTCGATCGGGAGACGCTTTATCGGCTCAAGCGCAAGGGTTTTGCCGACCGCAGACTCGCCGATATCATCGGTTGTTCCGAAGCTGATGTTCGCCAGCGACGTTATGACTTCGATCTTCACCCGGTGTACAAACGGGTGGATACCTGTGCCGCTGAATTTGCCACCGATACCGCCTATATGTACTCGACCTATGAGGAAGAGTGCGAGGCGCGACCCAGCGACAAGAAAAAAATTGTCGTTTTGGGTGGTGGCCCGAATCGCATTGGCCAGGGTATTGAGTTTGATTATTGCTGCGTGCATGCGGCCTTGGCACTGCGAGAAGATGATTATCAGACGATCATAGTCAACTGTAATCCCGAGACGGTATCCACCGATTACGACACCTCAGATCGGCTGTATTTCGAGCCAGTGACGCTAGAGGATGTGCTGGAGATTGTTCGTATTGAAAATCCGGATGGCGTCATCGTTCAGTTTGGTGGTCAGACTCCGCTCAAATTGGCGCGCGCACTCGAAGCTCACGGAGTGCCCATTATCGGCACCACACCGGATGCAATTGATTGTGCTGAGGATCGTGAGCGCTTTCAGAAAATGATCGAAAAGCTGGGCTTATTGCAACCACGCAACGCCACCGCTAGGAGTGTTGAGGAGGCGGTTGGGCTAGCTGAAAATATTGGCTACCCACTGGTGGTAAGACCGTCTTATGTGCTCGGCGGACGGGCCATGGAAATTGTCTACAAAGAAGACGAACTGCGACACTATATGCAAAGTGCGGTGACCGTTTGCGAAGATTCTCCGGTGTTGCTGGATTTTTTCCTGCCCAACGCGATCGAGGTAGATGTCGATGCGGTGAGCGATGGCGAGGATGTGGTGATCGGGGCAATTATGGAGCATATAGAGCAGGCCGGAATTCACTCTGGCGATTCGGCCTGTTCTCTGCCGCCGTACAGCCTGAGTAGCGAGGTTCAGGACGAAATGCGCGACATTTGCAAAACAATGGCCCGTGAGCTCGGTGTCGTTGGCTTGATGAATGTGCAATTGGCGCTTCAGGATGGCGCTATTTACGTGATCGAAGTCAATCCGCGCGCGGCACGCACAGTGCCCTTTGTGTCTAAGTGCATCGGTGTGTCGTTGGCCAAGATTGCCGCTCGTTGCATGGTGGGGCAGTCGTTGCAGTCTCAGGGTTTTACCGCTGAAATCGTGCCGCCCTATTTCAGCGTTAAGGAAGCGGTTTTTCCATTCAATAAATTCCCTGGTATCGATCCAATTCTCGGTCCAGAGATGAAATCTACCGGTGAAGTGATGGGCCTCGGCGCGACATTTGCCGAGGCGTATGGTAAGGCCGAATTGGGCTCTGGCGATGAAATACCTCAGTCGGGCACTGCATTTATCAGCGTCCGGCAGCGTGATAAAGACCAGTTGCCAGAGATTGCTGGTGCCCTTCAAGGGCTTGGCTTTCAGCTGATTGCAACGGCTGGAACCGCTGCTGTGATCGAGCGGGCCGGTATTCCTGTGACGCAGGTCAACAAAGTTCAAGAGGGACGTCCGCACATCGTTGATATGATCAAGAGCGACCGTATTGATCTGATTATCAATACCACCGAGGGGCGTCAAGCGATTGCGGATTCCTCTACGATTCGCTCCAACGCAGAACAGCACAGAGTCTATTACACGACCACTATGGCTGGTGGCAGAGCCGTCTGTGAAGCGCTTAAATTCGCTGGCGACGTCACTGTACGCAGCTTACAAAAATTGCACGGGGAGATTGATTTATGCAAAAAAATCCTATGACCGTCGAGGGTGAACGGGCGCTACGAGATGAGTTGGAAATACTTAAAAAGGTCAAGCGACCGGCGATTATTCAGTCTATAGCCACGGCCCGTGAGCACGGCGATCTCAAAGAAAATGCCGAGTACCATGCGGCGCGCGAGCAACAGAGTTTTGCAGAGGGCCGGATTCAAGATATCGAGGGCAAGCTGTCCCATGCCCAGGTCATCGACATCGCCAAGATCGCGCCCGGTGAGCGTGTAGTTTTTGGGGTCACCGTGGCGATTATTAATGTCGATACCGACGACGCCTTTAGTTACCAGATTGTTGGCGATGACGAGGCCGATGTAAAGTTGGGCAAGATCTCTTATCAATCGCCGATTGCTAGGGCCCTTATCGGCAAAGAAATTGGTGATTCAGTGGTTGTACAAACCCCCGGTGGCGAGATTGAATACGAGATCGACGCGGTTCGCTATGGCGACGTTTAGGCCTTATTGAGTAGCAGCAACATTAGCGCCTTTTGCGCGTGGAGGCGATTTTCTGCCTCGTCCCAAACTACCGATATCTGGCTGTCCTCGAGTAATTCTGCGGAGACCTCTTCGCCTCTATGCGCCGGAAGGCAGTGCATAAAAAGCGCATTGTTGGCGGCATGTGACATCAGCGTATGATCGACTTGAAAGCCGTTAAATTTTTCTAAACGCAGCTGTTGTTCGGCCTCCTGCCCCATCGATGCAAAGACATCGGTGGTGACGAGATCGACGCCATCGACCGCAAGCGCTGGTTGGCGATGCAGCGTAACCCTCGCGCCGGCGCGCTCGAGTAGCTCTGGATTTGGTTCATAGCCCTCTGGGCAGGCGATATTGAGCTTGAAATCGAGAAGCATGGCGGCATTGATCCACGACTGGCACATATTGTTGCCATCGCCAATCCAGGCGACGGTTTTGCCGGTGATTGACCCGCGGTGTTCGCTAAAGGTTTGCAGATCTGCCAGCAATTGGCAGGGATGATAGTCGTCGCTTAACGCATTGATGACCGGCACCGATGAATGTTTCGCGAAGAGTTCGATATCGGCCTGGCGAAAGGTCCGAATCATGACGATATCGACCATGCTCGAGATCACTCTGGCCGAGTCTTGTATCGGTTCGCCACGACCCAATTGGGTATCGTTGGGCGAAAGGAACAGCGCCGAGCCGCCAAGTTGAGCCATGCCCGCTTCGAAGGAAACGCGAGTTCGGGTGGAGGACTTCTCAAAAATCATCGCCAGCACCGCACCGGTCAGAGAAGTATTCTGATGTCCTTGACGGTGCGCGCGCTTAAGCGCGCTGGCAGATTGCAGTAGTGCGTTGAGTTCTTCGGCCGTGAGATCTACAAGGCTAAGAAAGTGTCGAGGTTGCATGATGGCTATTAATCCTCTTTAAAATCGGCAATCAGCGGCACTAGCGTGTCCACCAATAGATCGGCTTCGCTGTCGCTCATGGTCAATGCCGGCAACAATCTGATCACGCAGTCGGCGGTTACATTAATCACTAGGCCATTGCGCATGGCAACGGAGAATAGCGATTTGCAGGGTCTATTCAGTTGTATGCCGATCATACAGCCGCGGCCACGAATGTCGACGACGCTGTCTACCAATGCCAGACCGCGCCGCAAGCCGAGTATAATTCGCTCGCCGACAGACGCCGCTCGAGCGGTTAGCTGGTGTTGCTCTATGCAGTCAAATACTGCCAGTGCGGCGGCGCAGGACAGCGGGTTGCCGCCAAAGGTCGAGCCGTGATTACCCGGTTGCATAAGGTTGGCGGCTAACCCCTGAGCTAGGCATGCGCCAATGGGAACGCCATTACCCAACCCTTTAGAGGTGGTGACTACGTCGGGGATTACGCGGCTGTGTTGATAGCAAAAGTAGCGGCCGGTGCGACCGTTACCGGTCTGCACTTCGTCGGCCATAAGCAGCCACTGCCTGCGCTCGCAGACAGCTTTTAAATTCTCTAGATAGTCGTCGGCGGGCAGGTTGATTCCGCCTTCCCCCTGAATGGGCTCGACTAAAACTGCGCAGATGTTGGCATTGTTCTCGGCGATGCGCTCGATCGCTGCGATATCGTTGTATGGTGCGCGCACAAACCCACTGACCAAGGGTTCAAAACCGGCTTGGACTTTACGTCCACCCGAGGCGCTTAGCGTGGCCAGAGTACGGCCGTGAAAAGCGTTGTCCATGACCAACACGGTGGGTGTTTTAATGCCTCGTTGATGACCGTAGAGTCGGGCAATTTTTATCGCTGCTTCGTTGGCTTCGGCGCCCGAATTACCAAAAAAGACTTTACTCATGCCCGACGCCGCACAGAGCTTTTTGGCTAATTCGAGCTGTTTGGGGATACCAAAAAAATTGGAACAATGGGTCAGAGTGGCAGCCTGTTCTGAGATCGCAGAGACCACCGCTGGGTGCGCGTGGCCGAGACCACAGACCGCAATACCGGATAGGCCGTCGAGATATTTTTTGCCGCTGTCATCCCACAGCCAACAGCCATCGCCGCGCACCAAAGTGGCTGCGCGCACGCCGTAGGTATTCATCAGAGCATCAGTTGTCATATCGCTTTCCCGAGCGCATCCTTGGATCACCGTCGTGACACTAAAACACAACAATAAAAAAAGGCAGCCTCGCTGCCTCTCTATTGACAAATAATACCGTGGTTTGCTATCCGAGGCAATTTTCCTGGGTCACTTTTCTTGCCATAGCGCCCAGTACTAAGGCTCAATCCGCCATTATTGATAGGCCACGCACGCCGCAGTCAATCGATAGCAGTGTCGCGAATAGGGCGTTCCCAAGGTCTAGTGGGTATCTCAATTAATCCTTCCGATTGAGCTCTGCGGGCTGTCCGATTGGACTTTAAAAGGGTACCATTGCGGCCTACTTAACCTTGATCTAAAGGCGAAGAACGACATGGACATAATGGACAGTATCCGCGAGCAAGTGGAGAACAATACGGTTATCTTGTATATGAAGGGCTCGCCCAATCAACCGCAATGTGGCTTTTCCGCGAAGACCGTGCAGGCAGTGATTGGCTGTGGGCAAAAATTTGCCTACGTCGATGTGCTTTCAAACCCGGAGATACGTGCCAATTTACCAACCTATGGCAACTGGCCGACGTTTCCACAGTTATGGGTAGGTGGGGAATTGTTGGGAGGTTGCGATATTATCACCGAAATGCACGACAACGGTGAGTTAAAGCCGATTATAGACGAGGCTGTTGAGGCGTCCAGCGCCGATCAATAACGACCTCTGGCGAGTTTTAACGCCGTCTGTTGGTAACCGGCGGCTAGGGTCGTATTTTGAGCTGCCGCCTAGCCATTTCGAGCGCTTTTCCAAGGTTTCTGAATCTGGTCGCGTTTGACGCTGAACTGCCCACTTTTTCGATCCTCAAAAAAGTACATCAAGGCTTTTTCAACCACTGGAAATGCCAGTTCGCCCCACGGGATTTGGCTTTCAGAAAACAGCGCCACTTCGGACGACTCAGAGCTCACTGCGTATTCCGGCCGCTCCATTCTAGCCCGATAGAAAACGTATACTTGATGTATTTGAGGTATATCGAATAGTGCATAGAGTTCGGCGTCTACGACGGTCGCGTAGGATTCTTCGTAGCACTCGCGAAGGGCACCGTCTAGCGTAGATTCGCCATTCTCTAAAAACCCCGCTGGCAGTGTCCACAAGCCTAATCGCGGTTCGATAGCGCGTCGGCAAAGCAGTATTTTGTCCTCATAAACAGGTAAGACACCGACGATCACCCGAGGATTTTGGTAATGCACAAGCTCGCACGAATGGCACGTAAAGCGCGGGCGATTGTCGCCGACAGGGATTTCGCTAACGACGCGATCGCCGCAATTGGAGCAGTACTTCATGGTATCTTCAACCCGACCTAAACCCAGAGTATAATGCACTAATGCTTGAAACACTTATGCAAAATTTAAAAATTTTTCCGCTCACTAGGCCGCGTCCAGATCCTAGCAGCGACGTCGCGCACGCGGCGGTATTACTGCTCCTTTACGGGCCAGCGGAGGATCCTTCGATTCTGTTGACGCAGCGCTCTAACCAAGTCAATCACCACCCCGGCGAAGTGGCCTTCCCCGGCGGGATGTGGGAAGCCGACGATGGCGATTTGTTGGTTACGGCTCTGCGCGAGGCGGAGGAAGAAATCGGTGTCGAGGTCGGCGCTGTCGACCCGCTTGCGACGTTGCCAGACGCTTCACCGATGCGCCGCAGCATCACCGTCACGCCATTTGTCGGGTTGATGCACAGCGACAGTGTATTAATTCCAGCACCGGCTGAAATTGCGGCAATTTTTCGCATTCCAGTGCGCTATTTGTTGGAGCCCAAAAACTACGGGTATTTTACCCTCGAACACCGTGCTATAAACTATACATTACCGCATCTAGATTTCGCCGGGTACCGAGTTTGGGGCTTTACGTTAAAGGTATTAGTGGATATGTTAAATGCTAGTATGTCTGCCGCTATCGACTTAGACTACCCAAAGCTACCCATTTAAGCTGGGACAAATAAAGCAGATAGGCAAACGATAAAATGATTTATACATTTGGCGACGACTGCCCGAGTATTGATGATAGCGCGTTTATCGCGGCGAGTGCCGATATTATCGGCGCGGTGATCATAAAGGCGCAGGCAAGCGTCTGGTTCAATGCGGTGATTAGGGGGGATTGCGATTTGATCGAACTGGGGGCGCGCTCAAACATTCAAGACGGTACTGTGGTGCATGCGGATGTTGGACAACCGATGAGTATCGGTGAAGATGTCACCATCGGGCACAATGCTATGTTGCATGGGCGCTCTATTGGTGACCGTACATTGATCGGCATTAACGCGGTTGTTTTAGACGGTGCGCGGATAGGCAGTGATTGTTTGATTGGCGCCAACACGCTGATTAAAGCGGGTTCCGATATACCCAATGGATCGATGGTGGTCGGTTCTCCGGGCAAAATTATTCGTCAAGTTGATGCGCAGACGCGGACATTTTTACTGCATTCTGCGCGTCATTATGTCGACAATGCGGCATCGATGAAGGTCGGTTGCCGGGAGGTGGTTCGGTGATAAACGAGCAGCCGGTGGTCTCACCCTGTTCGGGGATTTGTACCTTGAATGCGGACAATATTTGCGTCGGCTGTTTTAGAACGAGCCATGAAATCTTTCAGTGGCGGGGCCTCGATAATGCCGGTCGGCGGGAGGTGTTGGCGCTGTGCAGCGAACGCGAAGTGCGCGACCGCCAATCGCTCTAGGCTCTATTGCGCGCTGCTGGTGCGAACCGGCCGATTAAAAATTCTCTCTCGTAGCGAGGCTGCGGCCTGATCCAGTGGGTGTTTGCGCACCTTTTATGGCTCTTCGGTCTCCTCGACCTCGAGGCAGACGCCGACAAACTTGGTAATCATGACGGTATTGTATTCCTCGGTTTCGAATCGATAGCGGTCGACCCGAAAACTCACATTGCCGTCTGGCATCCGTTCCAACTGTTCTAGCGCCAGTCCGTTGAGCGTCTTCGGTCCGTCGGTGGGTAGGCTCCAACCCGTCGACTTATTGATGTCGCGGATGGTTGCAGCGCCGTCTATTAGGTAGCCCCCATCGCGATGCACGACGATATCATGGTCTTGATTGGCGGCGTGGCTGGTGAAATCACCGACGATTTCCTCAAGAATATCTTCCAGCGTGACCAAACCCTGAACCTCGCCGTATTCGTCGACAACAATTGCGAACCGGCGGTGGGTTTTTTGAAAATTGAGCAGTTGCGTGGTCAGGCTAGTGCTCTCCGGAATAAAATAGGGCTCCTCTGAAAAGCGTTTAATGGCATTGTGCGTTAGCGTCTCTGATCGCAGCAGGTGGTGACCCTTGCGCACCTGAAATAATCCAACGACATTGTTAATGTCGCCGTCATAGACGGGCAAGCGGCTGTACTCAGATGCAAATATCTGCGACATTAAGTCGTCTATCGGAATCTCCAGATCGAGTCCGACGACTTCGGTACGCGGTATCATTATATCCTCGACGGTGACGTTTTCTAAATCTAAAATGCCCTTCAACATCCGCTGATGGTTATCCGATATTTTATGACCGGAGCTGTCGACTAACGACTTTAATTCTTCGGTATCCAGTCCATCGTCGCGGTTCTTGTTGGGGTCAAATCCGAGAAGACTGATCAGGCTGTTGGTCAGTTGGTTGATCATCCATACTAGCGGTGATAGCACTTGCAACATCGGCTTCAAAAGATGACTGGCTTTAAATGCAAACCACTCAGGGTTCTGCGCGGCAATGCTCTTCGGGGTCACCTCTGAAAACACCAGGACCAAGATCGTTAAGGTGGCGGTTGCTACCCAGGGTGCGGCGGCGGGACCGACGTAGAGAACCGCCAGCATATTGGCAATGATAGCGGCGAGGATATTGACTGCGTTGTTGCCGATTAGGATCAGGCCAATCAGTTTGTCCGGTTTGGCAAGAAGTTTAGCGGCTCTTCGAGCGCCGGCGCTTTTTTTACTCTGATGGCGGAGTCGATAGCGATTGAGCGACATCATGCCGGTTTCTGAGCCAGAAAAGAATGCTGAAATCAGCAAAAGTATGACCAGTGTTGTCCAAAGGACCCAAGGGTTGGCAGCGTCCAAGTATGCGTGGCCTCTAAATTTTAGGCCCACCATGGTGTATCAGTTGATGTCTTTTGGCAATAGACTTTTTTAAAGGGTTAAGCTGACTGGCTGTGTGAGGATAAATTCGAGTACAAATTTGGAGCCAATAAAGCCCATTAAAACGCTTAGAAAACCAGCCCATGTCAGCCTTGTTGCGGTACGACCGCGCCAACCCCAAAAGTGTCTGCCGCACAGTAAAAGTGCATAAAATAGCCACGCAATGACGCTGAAAACTACTTTATGTAGGAGCTTTTGTGCAAAAAAGTCATCGAAAAAAATAAATCCTGAAATCAGAGAAAGCGTTAAGAAGATCTCTCCGACCCAAATAATTTCAAACAGTAGGTGCTCCATTGTTTGCAGGGGCGGCAATGTTTTTATCAGCGCATTTTGACGCTTGTTTTTTAGCAGCCAATCTTGAAAACCTATGAGTAATGCCTGTAGAGCGGCGATTGCCAGTAGGCTATAGGCCAGTATCGACACGATGACGTGTGCTTGCATACCATGTGATAGCGTCATCACGGGTTTACTGCTTGGATAGAGGGTGGTAAACAATAGGGTGGTTGCGGCAATGGGAAATAGTAGTAGATAGAGGCTGTGTTGAATCTTGGTCAGACCACTGACGAATACCATGGTATTGATTGCCAACGAAATCAGCGCAAAGACCTTTAATAAGCCAAGATCGAGTCCCCCGGGCTGTAGCAAAAAATTCAGCACGGCGAGCGTATGTGCTACCAGCGCTAGTGCGGTGACAATTTGCAGTCGCAGGGCATTGAAATGTGGATCCCTACGCACCTGCAGCAAGTGGTATCCAAAACCACCGCTGTAAAGTGCAATCGCCATTAGGCCGGGAATCAAAGTCGTCATGTCGTGCCACTACCGCTGCTAGGTTTTGAGTGTGGCATATTCCGTAGTCTGGGTGAAGTGCATGACAAAATTTTGAGTATAATGATAGATAATTCGAATCGGAGGTAAGTCGTCGTGGCGATGTTTGAGAATTTAAGTGAACGCTTGGCCGCAAGTTTGAAAAAAATATCCGGCAAGGCCAGTCTCAGCGAAAGCAATATTCAGGAGACTCTGCGTGCTGTGCGCATGGCGCTGCTGGAGGCCGATGTCGCGCTGCCGGTGGTCAAGAGCTTTGTCGAACAGGTGCGCCTGCGTGCGTTGGGTCAGGAGGTCAAGAGCAGCCTCAACCCGGGACAGCAGTTCCTAAAAATTGTTCAGGCCGAATTGGTGGCCGTAATGGGCGAGGAAAACCAATCGCTCGATCTTGCCGCGCAACCGCCCGCGGTGATCTTGGTTGCCGGTTTGCAAGGTGCGGGTAAGACGACCTCGGTCGCAAAATTGGCTCGCTATCTCCAAGAACGCGAAAAAAAGAAAGTCATGTTGGTGTCAGCGGATGTCTATCGCCCTGCAGCTATTACCCAGTTGCAGGTGTTGGCAGCGGATGTTGGTGCATTGTTTCACCCCAGTGAGGCGAGTGAAAAGCCCGAGCGTATCGTAGCCGGTGCGATGCAGGCAGCTAAGACTCAATTTGCCGATGTGTTAATCATCGATACCGCCGGGAGGTTGCACATCGATGATCAGTTGATGGCGGAAATTATTTCTATTCACGCGGTGGCTAAACCAGTGGAGACGCTGTTCGTGATCGATGCGATGATCGGTCAGGATGCGGTGGTGACCGCTCAGGCGTTTGATCGTGCGCTGCCCTTGACCGGTGTAATTCTGACTAAGGTCGACGGTGATGCCCGCGGGGGTGCCGCGCTGTCGGTGCGCCAGGTGACCGGAAAACCGATCAAGTTTATCGGTGTCGGTGAAAAGACTGATGCGCTTGAGCCGTTCTATCCGGAGCGAATAGCCTCGCGGATTTTGGGCATGGGTGACATGCTCTCGTTGATCGAAGAGGTTGAGCGCAAAGTCGACAAGAAAAAGGCCCAAAAGTTGGCCAGTAAAGTCGCTCGAGGCAAAGGGTTTGATCTCGAAGACCTGCGCGATCAGCTCAGGCAGATGCAAGATATGGGCGGCATGAGCGGTTTGATGGACAAGTTGCCGGGGATGGGCAACATGGCGCAACTGGCGCAGCAGTCGAATGTGACCAGTCAATTTGGTCGTATGGAAGTCATTATAGATTCCATGACGGCAGCCGAACGGCGCAACCCAGATATTCTCAATGGTTCGCGCAAGCGGCGCATTACGCTCGGCTCTGGCACCAGCATCCAGGATCTTAATCGCCTGTTAAAGCAACACAAACAGATGGGAAAGATGATGAAAAAAATGAAGGGCAAGGGGATGCAGAATATGATGCGCGGTCTGTCGGGCATGGGCGCTCCCGGAGGGGGCTTACCGTCGGGTGGGCTGCCAAAGTTCTAAACGCTATAGCCGGCTACTCAAGAGTTTTTTGCGGGTTGGGTGGTCTTGGTTTGGTGGTGAGATAAGGGTTTCTTTTTGTTGTGGTTTGGCGTAATATACCGCGCTTTTCGCGATCTATGCGTAACGAGTTTAAAAGGTGTCAACCGACATCGATAAATGCTCTGAAAGCGGATCATGGCCCGTTAAAATACAGGATTTTAGTAGATGGTAACAATAAGATTGGCTCGCGGCGGCGCTAAAAAGCGTCCATTTTATCACGTCACAGTGTCGGATTCTCGCAATGCGCGAGACGCTCGTTACATTGAGCGTATCGGATTCTTTAACCCGGTTGCCAGAGGCGCGGAAGTTCGTTTGCGCGTTGACCTAGAGCGCGCGGCATACTGGCGTGGCCAGGGCGCACAGGTTAGTGATCGCGTCTCTGCGTTACTCAAAGAGGCAGCAAAACTCGTCGCTTAGAGCGCTAGACTATGGTCGACGGTGATCCACTGAAACCCAGTCTAGTCGTGGGGAGGATAACCTCGGTTCACGGCATCCGCGGTTGGTTAAAAGTGCGTTCGTACACTGAACATATCGACACCTTGATCGAATACCGACCTTGGTGGGTAGAGCTGGGTGGTCAGTGGGTAGAACTTCAAGTTGACGATTGGAAATGCGTCATCCATAGAGGACTGAACGGGTTAATAGTTCACCTAGAAGGTCTCGACGACAGAGATCAGGCGCGCCAGTGGTGCGGTTTGGATATCAGCGTATCTGCAGACAGTTTGCCAGAACTCGATGCCAGTGAGAATTATTGGCATGAGTTGATAGGTCTTCAGGTGACCAGTCACTTCCAAGGGGTCGAGACGTTGCTCGGTTTGGTGGTGTCGGTATTGGCAACCGGAGCCAACGATGTTTTGGTGGTGCGCGGAGATGGCGCCGACTCCGATCGACGAGAGCGGTTGATCCCCTACGCTGCTGCTTATGTCTCGACGGTCGATGTTGAGAAGCGAACAATAGAAGTACAGTGGGATCCAGATTTTTAGTGGTGTTTTTTGCAGCTTGGTAGCGACCTATGAAGATTGCAGTGATTACGCTCTTCCCGGGCATGCTCGAGGCACTGACGGGTTTTGGGGTCAGTGGTAGGGCAGTAAAGCAGGGAATGGTGTCGCTTGAGGCGTTTAATCCGCGCGATTACACCACCGACAAACACCGCACGGTGGACGCGCGGCCCTACGGCGGCGGGCCTGGTATGTTGATGATGGTCGAGCCGCTGCGGCAGGCTTTGGAAGCTGCTCGAGCGTGGATGGGGGAAGACCAGCACCGTGTGATTTACCTGTCACCCCAGGGGCAATTGTTGCAGCAAGAGGCGGTTAATCGCTGCGTTGAGCGCGGCGGAATAATTTTTATCGCGGGCCGCTATGAGGGTATTGATGAACGCTTTATTCGCCTCGAAGTCGACGAGGAATGGTCGATAGGGGACTACGTATTAAGCGGCGGTGAACTCCCAGCTATGGTGGTTGCAGACGCGCTTATCAGGCAGATACCTGGAGTATTAGGGCGCGTTGAATCGGCACAGCAGGATTCTTTTTCGCAGGGTTTGCTGGATTGCCCGCACTATACTCGTCCGGAGGAAGTGGCTGGCGTCAAAGTGCCGCCAGTGCTTCTGTCGGGTGATCACGCAGCGATAAGGCGTTGGCGTTTGCGCCAATCACTGCTGCGTACCACGGCCCGACGGCCGGATTTGATGATGTCGCTGATTCTAGATAGTGAACAGCAAGCGCTTATGGATGAGATTGATAATGAGTTGGCAGATGATGCGTAGCAGTATGCTCATCCTCTCTGACCAGCGCTCTAAAACCGGTGGTATGCCACCAACCAATGAGAATTGAGGAGCAACAAATGAGTAACAAAGTCCCGCTGATCGCCGAGATCGAGCAAGAGCAAATGAGTAAAGAGATTCCGCCGTTTAGTCCGGGCGATACGGTCGTCGTTCAGGTGAAAGTCAAAGAGGGTACCCGAGAGCGATTGCAGGCATTTGAGGGTGTGGTGCTCGGCAAACGCAATCGTGGGCTCAACTCGGCGTTTACGGTGCGTAAAATTTCGAATGGCATTGGCGTAGAGAGGACCTTCCAAACCTATAGCCCACTAGTGGATAGTATCGAAGTCAAGCGTCGCGGCGCGGTTCGACGCGCTAAACTTTATTACCTCCGCGAACGCTCCGGACGGTCCGCGAGAATTAAGGAAAAGCTCGGGTAGGCGGCAGTTGCGGTCGATGGATCCAATCCATCAGATTTTTGTACAAATGCAGGGCCGAGGATCGACTCGGCCATCCTCGACGAAGTCCAAAAGTATTTTATTTACTTTTGGACTTTTTTTAATATTCGAAAAAGGTTTATACTAGCGTTATATTATTAAGTTTTTAAAAGTACACGATCGATTGGAAGCGTAACATCTAGTGCGCAACGCATGGATGAATGCACAAGGAGAAAAAGATGCATGCCCTAATAGTGGATGACCACGACTTTGTTTGCGAAGGATTAAAGACCACCTTATTGATCCATTACAGTGAAATAAATATATCTACAGCTAGCTCGGGCGATTCTGCTCAAAAAATTCTTACCTCTGAAAATATCGACATCGCCATTTTAGACCTATTTATGCCCGGTGCTGGTGGGGGTTTCAATTTTATCGAGTCGGTTTGCGACAGCTTCCCGCAATAGCCAGTCGTGGTGTTATCGGCTTCTGAAAGCCACGCGCACATCCGCAAATGTTTGGATCTTGGGGTGTTGGGCTTTGTCACAAAGTCGTCACCAAAAGGCACGCTGTTTGAGGCGATCGATCGCGCTCTGTTGGGGAAAGTGTCATCTCCCGAGCGATTGACCCAGTCGATTCCAGAGGTATCAAAATTGATCGACGACGTCGATGCCGGCGCCGATATCGAGTCAATTAAAGATATTATGACGCCCCGTCAGCGCGATATTCTCGCTTGCATTACCCAAGGTCGATCGAATAAACAGGTCGCTCGACAACTGAACCTGTCGGAAAATACCGTCAAGGTGCACGTCAGTGCATTGCTTCGGGGTCTGGGCTTAAACAACCGTACTCAGGCTGCCATACTCGGCCAAAAACTCGGGCTCTAACCGCCCGTGAGGCGCCGCTAAGAGCGGTCTTTTTTTCGCCAGTTTAAAGGCTACCAAGTGAAATTCTGTGTGCGACTGGAATAGCACAATAGCCTCCTTCTAGGCCGAATAATCGACCTTGCTGCCAAGGGTAATATGGCCCATGCGGCACGCGGCTAATGTCTTCTACCTCCACTCCAGCATCCGCCCAGTCAGAATCGTTGGAGCCATATTGTGAACTTTCGAGCGGATTAACTCTATGGCCCTCGAGAGTCGCTAGCGCCGGCAATTGAATCAGGTTTGTTGGGTGCCAATTCGCAGCAGTCTCACCGCGGTGGCCGCAGATTGCCTATCCCCCTGTTATCATGTGATCGTGATCGTTGGATATTACTTTTGATTAAGGCTTTTTGCGCAGGCCGGGCCATCGTGTCGAGGTCAAGCGCGCTAGTACTGATCTCCTATAGGCCACATTAGAAGCCTTTTGTGATCTCGCAATAACAGGGAAGTGATGTGAAAAAGCCACGCTATCATTTTTTTACTGTGCACTATGAAATATTGGTTCACTCGGTGATTCCAGCCATGCTGTTGGCGGTTATGGTCGGCTATGCGACCTACCTTATAAGTTACAACTCGATGCTCGAGCATTTTAAGCGAGACAACGAGTGGCTCATTACACACTTCGCCGAACACGCAGCCACCCACCTCCATTCGGACGATTTTACCGTCGAGGATTTTACGCGTCAGGTCATCTCGGGGCACGTCACAACGGAGGGCTTTTTAATTCGCTTCGGGGATGGCGATGAGCCGCTTGTGATTGGCGATATTGAACCTGAGATGCTTGACTTACACAACGCAGAATCGCCCGAAGGGTCGGTTTATAGAAGCCATAGTTGGTATTTTTATGCGCCCGTTAATGCTGCGGTGACGCTGCCCGGAGAACGCATACCCAATTGGGTCGTAATGAGAACAAGTGACGAAACGCTGAAGCAAAGCCGGATGGCGATCATGCGTAAATATGTGCTGATCGTATTTGGCATTATTGCATTGTATCTGCTGTTGTTGCAACGACTCCTAGAACGTGTGCTCGGACCGATTCGCAGCCTTTTGTACTACTTAAAGGATATTGAAAGCGGCCCCCTCGACAGTTTGGCGGTGGAGCGCGGACCTGAGGAAATTCGCAGTTTGGCGGTGGCCATCAACCGACTCGCGATCAGCGTACGGGAATCGAATTTGCTGATGCAAAGCGAGGTCGCACGCGCCACCGCAAAGCTCCAGATCACCCTCGTTGAACTGGAGGAGGCAATGGAGGCCAAAGACCAATTTTTGGCTAATATGAGTCACGAATTACGCACGCCGTTGACCGCGGTTATGGGGTTTTCGCGCCTGTTAGTGGATGAAGACGAGGAGGAGGTGAGGCGCGAGCACCAGCGGGTGATCGAAGTTTCGTCGAACATGCTGTTGACCATGATCGACGACCTCCCCGAATTCTCTAAAGCCCACTCGGGGCAATACAAGCTCGAGGAAATTAATTTTGAGCTGGTTGTTGCGCTCAGAACTTTGCAGAGTATCCATCAACCGAATGCCAAGTCCAAGGGCTTGACCCTGAGTTTCGAAATTGCTGATGATCTGCCGGAGTATTTCCGCGCAGACTCCGTGCGGTTGGCGCAGTTGATCAGCAATTTGATCAACAATGCGATCAAATTTACCGACTCTGGGTTTGTTGTCCTGGCGCTTTCATGCGACCCAATTTCCGCTGATCGATTACTGTTAAAGGGCTCTGTGAAAGATTCTGGGAAGGGCATTGCCGCGAGTAAGATTCCGTTGTTGTTCGCGCCTTTTTCGCAGGAAGATACCTCGATTAATCGACGCTTCGGCGGCGCGGGCCTGGGCCTTTCAATCTGTAAACAATTGGTCGAAATGATGGACGGCACGATATCGATCGAGAGTGCCCTCGATGTCGGTACTGAAGTCAGTTTCACCTGCGAGGTTTTGCGCGGCGATAAAAGTAAGGCGCATAGACGCAACTCTAGCGTGGAGCGTTCCAGCGAAACGCTGGCCGGGTTGACAATATTGGTCGCGGAGGACAACCCGTTCAACCAAACCCTACTAGTTAAGTTGTTGAGCTTGTATGGTGCGAAATGCGTGGTCGCTAACAACGGTCTGGAGGCCATTGAAAGCACTCGAAAAATACCATTGGATTTGGTTCTAATGGATATTCATATGCCCATTATTGATGGTATTACCGCCTGTGAAACTATTGTTCGAGAGTCTTCTTCTGCGCCGCCCATTATCGGCTTGACGGCAGACATTACGGCCCTAGAAAAAGAGCGTCTGTTCACCGCCGGCGCCGCGGATGTGCAACTCAAACCGGTTGACGAAAGCGCGTTAATCACAAGTATACTCAAGGCTGTCAAGCGCAATTCAGCAACGGTGATTGAAGGCTCTGAGAACTTATTGTCAGTCGCCATGGATGTCGACGACTTGAAGCGCAATCTCGATCTCGCGTTGGACGCTCTGGAAGCCGAGGTCGATAGCCAAGATAAGGATATCCTGCGTAATCTGACTCACGATTTAATGGGTCTGGGCGGGCTCTACGGCATGCACCAATTGTCTGATTTGGTGTCCGATTACCGCAGCGTTTATTGGCAGATTAACCGCCAGGAAAAACTAACATTGTTAAACGAATTACGCAGCTACCTCGAGCACCATTTTAAGCGTGACTTCAGCGACAACTGATATTAACGATCGCTGACAGATGACATTTATTGTGCAATAAATTATGCGTTTTAGGCCTTGTTGCGGGTGCCACAGGCGATTATATTTTTTGTTTACGCTTGGCATTATGGGGGTTATTCAAACCCTAGCGCACATCCACTGTGCGGGGCCAAAAAGAAACCCTTTTACACAACGCTTGGATGGGCATAGACTGAACCAATCTGTTTCATTGAGCCGGCGCGGTTAAACACTTGATCGGCCCAGCTCTCCTCCTACCCAGCCCTAGAAAGTAATGACATGCCAAAAAAAAACCCTTCCAGCGATCCGTTTGCCGCGCGTGAGGCGAAAAAATACTCGTCCCCGGTACCCAGTCGCGAATTTATACTTGATTACCTGAGCAGCAGTGTCGGACCGCTGACCCACGGGCAAATTTGTACCGATCTTGATTTGTCTAATGCCGACCAGATCGAGGGTATGCGCCGGCGCCTAGCGGCCATGGAGCGCGACGGGCAGTTGGCCTGCAATCGCCGCGGCGGTTACGGTACGCTGGACAAACTCAACCTAACCAAGGGGCGGGTGATTGGTCATCCAGAGGGCTATGGTTTCGTTGCCCCGAGTGGTGGCGGTCAGGACATCTATCTTTCAAGCGCTCAGATGAGACGCGTGTTCGATGGCGATATCGTGCTCGTGCGGATTTCTGGATGGGATCGACGGGGTCGCCCTGAAGGAACCTTGGTGGATGTCGTTGAACGGCCGACGGTGCAGATTGTCGGACGCTATTTTCGCGAGAGCGAGATCAGTTTTGTGCGCCCTGACAATCCACGTATCAGTCAGGATATTGTCGTGCCTACAGGCTATGTATGTGGTGCAGAGGCTGGACAAATCGTACTTTTAGATATCGTCGAGCCGCCATCGCGGAACAGTCCGCCAGTCGGTCATATTGTCGAGGTGCTCGGCGATCATCTCGATCCTGGGCTCGAGATTGAAATGGCGATCCGCAACTATGGTATTCCTCATCAGTGGAGCGATGATGTTGCATCGCAAGCCGATGCCATCGACGCAACCGTAGAGCATGCGGCGCATCGAGAGGATTTACGTAGCACACCCCTTATCACCATCGATGGCGAGGATGCCCGCGACTTTGATGATGCCGTCTACTGCGAGCCCAAGCCACGCGGAGGTTGGCGATTAATTGTGGCTATCGCTGACGTATCGCACTATGTGGAGATCGGTTCGGCGCTTGATAGGGAGGCATCGGAACGCGGTAATTCGGTCTACTTTCCCAATCATGTGGTACCTATGTTACCGGAAAAGCTCTCCAATGGGCTCTGTTCATTGGTACCCAAGCAAGATCGTCTGTGCATGGTCTGTGAGATGCACATCGATCCCGCGGGCGATATTCAGCGCTACCAGTTTTACGAGGCGACCATGCACTCGCACGCGCGTATGACCTACACTCAGGTCGCGCAGATTATCGCTGAAACCGATAATGCTGAATCCCAGGTTATGCGCCGGCAGTTCGCCAGCATCGTGCCGCAGGTCGATGCCTTGAACCATCTTTATCAGCGGCTCAACGAACGGCGGAGCCAGCGTGGCGCAATCGATTTTGAATCACAGGAAACGCGTATCCTGTTTGATGCCCAGCGCAAAATAAGCCAGATTGTACCGGTCGACCGAACGGCTGCTCACCGTTTGATCGAGGAGTGTATGCTGTGCGCCAACGTGTGCGCCGCACAGCTATTGGAAAAGGCTAAAGTACCGGCGCTGTTTCGGGTTCATGGCGGTCCCAGTGAAGAGCGACTGACTGGGTTGCGCGAGTTTCTTGGTGAGTTGGGTATTGGGTTGGGCGGCGGCGAGGCACCGCAACCAGAGGATTACCAGCGTGTCTTGAAGTCGGTGGTGGGGCGAGATGACGCTTCGGTGATTCAGTCGGTGCTGTTGCGCTCGATGAGTCAGGCGGTCTACCAGGCGGATAACCAAGGCCACTTCGGGCTCGCTTATGACGCATACACGCATTTCACCTCGCCCATTCGACGCTATGCTGACCTGCTGGTTCATCGCGCTTTAAAGGGCTTGATTAGGGGGCCAAAAAAGATCGCTCAGGTGCGTCGCGTCGAGCATGATGAGCTGGCTTTATCGGCCGATATCTACCCCTACGGGCAGCAGCAATTGACCGATGTCGGAGCTAATTTGTCGATCACTGAGCGGCGTGCCGACGAGGCCACGCGGGATGTGGTCAACTGGTTAAAATGCGAATATTTACTCGATCGTGTCGGGGAAGAATATACCGGTGTGGTGAGTGCGGTCACCGGCTTCGGGTTGTTTGTGATGCTCGACGATCTATACGTTGAGGGTTTGATTCACGTCACCGGATTGCCTAAGGATTACTACTATCATGAGGCCGCGCAACAGCGCATGATCGGCGAACGAACGGGACGTGTGTTCCGCTTGGGCCAGCGCCTTCGCGTGATAGTGGCGCGGGTTAACCTCGATGAGCGTAAAATTGATTTTGAACTGGTGTCATCCGACGCGTCCGGTACCGATGGAAAAAAAGCGTCCCATTCACGCGCTGGAGGGGCTGCCAATAACGACCGTCAAAAGCCGTCAAAGTCACGGCGAAAATCGTCCAAAAAACGCGCTACAAGCGCTACCCAAAAACCCTCTTCGCGCCGCGGTAAACAGGGTTAATGGCCGGTCGTGCCGCTGTCGTTTAAAAATCGCTCGATGACGTGGTTGAGGACGTTGCCGAGATAACTGAGAAACAGGGTGCCGGTTTCTGAGGTGTAATGGTTCGCGTCGCGATGCCCCACCGAGAGTACCGCCAGCGGCCGCTTGTGTTGAATAACAACCGCGGCGATGGAGCCGATAGCGCTGCCCTGCTCACCAAATAGAAAAGCACGTTCTCGATCGCGCACTACGCCGCACAAAACCTTGGCTTTCAAGATCGATGCAATCTCGCGTTTAGCCGCGGCTTGGCTCGCGCAGCGAGCCGACGATGGGCCAATCTTTTTTGCCGTTGCCAAAAGGGTTAGACTGCAAAATTCGACCGAAAAATCGCGATTCATCCGCTCGTAAAGAACGTCTACCATCTGCTCGAGGCTTTGCGTATCGAGTACCGCCATAATCAATGACTGCGTCTTTTTAAGTAATTGTTGGTTTTCGTTAGCCTGGCCGCTGAGCACATCGAGTCGTGTGCGCAGCTCTTCATTGCGCTCGCGCAAGCGCCCAACCTGGCGCTCTACCAATGAAATGGCAGACCCAGTGGCATGCGGCAGGTAAAGTTCCTCGAGAATCTCTGGATGATCATACAAATAGGTTGGGTTTTCGCGCAAAAAATCGC
>MDTF01016523.1_pt1 | contig 27621 bp, 24 predicted proteins | sample 811191 | NCBI WGS metagenome assembly MDTF01 (sample SAMN05326649, study PRJNA326480) | marine metagenome | isolation source: seawater | place: Southern Ocean | collected 2011 | reverse complement strand
GATGCTGCTAGCTATAGTGTCATTGATTGGCTTAAGTGCGAGTACATGCAGGATCATGTCGGAGAAGAGTTTACCGGCACTGTTGCTTCGGTCACCAGCTTCGGGCTTTTTGTAGAATTGAATGACATCTATATAGAAGGCTTGGTCCATATCACTGAGCTAACTAATGACTATTACCATTTTGATCCGGTCCGTCACTGCCTTGAGGGTGAGCGAACTCGTAAGGTTTATCGTCTCGGTGATACCGTAGATGTTCGCGTGGTACGGGTTAACCTTGACGAAAAGAAAATTGACTTACAAATGCAGGATTCACGAGCCGCTGTGCCGGGTACGAAAAAATCCGGCACAAGAGATGCGCTGCGCACCGGCAAGGTTGGTAAAGGCAAGGATTCAGCAAAGAATAGCGACTCAGCTAAAGGTGGTGCTTCTCGCAGATCTAAAAGTGGTAAAAAAGCGGTTGGTGCTAGTGATGGTCGGGCGCCTTTGAAAAAGGCTGGTTCGTCGCAATCTAAACCAAATGCTCGATCAAAACCAAGCTCTCAGTCAAAACCAGACCGCGCTGCCAAGCCCAGCAAAGCAAACTCAGGGAGTGGAGACACGACCACTCCTCAAAAGACCGCTTCGAAAAAGACGACGGCAAAGAAGAGGAGTGTCAGTAAAAAGGCTAACCCCGGAGCTGGAGATAGATCCAAAGGCAAAAACTCAGCAGCCGCATTAACAGCTACCCCGGGGACGACAAAAGCCAAAAAGCGGGCAAATCGTTCCGGCGCTGCCAAGAAAAGAGTTAAGGCTAAAGCCAAGTTAACTGACTAATAATCGCGTTAAATGGCCCGGCAACCAAATTAAACGAAGTATCGAAATAAGCAGAGCATGATTTAATGAAAGAGTGGGTAATAGGAATTCATGCAGTATCTGAACTGCTTCGGCAGCGTCCGCAGGAGATTGTTGCTTTAGTTCTTCAGTCAGGTTCGGCCAACAAGCGGCTCGATGAAATTAAATCCGCTGCCGTTGCCGCTGGCGTGCAGATTACGGAATCTGATAAGTCCCGCTTTGAAAAGCAATTTAAAGGTGTTCATCAAGGCGTGGCAGCTCAGCTGCAGAGTAACGACACGGCTTTAGATGAAAAGCAGCTATTAGCATTGCTCGATAGGATAGAAGGCGACAAGCTATTACTGGTGCTTGATGGCGTCACTGACCCTCACAATTTAGGCGCCTGCCTGCGCACTGCCGATGCGGCAGGAGTCCATGCTGTGGTGGTTCCGAAGGACAGATCGGCTCCGCTTAATGAAATTGCTAGAAAAGTCGCCTCTGGCGCCGCTGAAACGGTGCCTTATGCAGTGGTGACAAATCTAGCACGTTGCCTAGAATCCTTAAAAGAGCGAGGTATCTGGTTGGTGGGGACATCTGATAAAAGTGAGACTACTCTTTATCAGCAAGACTTAACCGGCAATCTGGCCTTAGTGATGGGCTCTGAGGGAAGCGGGTTGCGCAGGCTGACCCGAGATTGCTGTGATCATGAGATATCCATTCCCATGTCCGGTGAGCTTAGTAGCCTTAATGTATCTGTTGCCACAGGTGTTTCATTGTTTGAGGCCGTCCGCCAGCGCCGCTAGACACTATACCTTGTGCGCCGGGGTAACCTCCTGTTCGTTCTCCAAAAGGTTACGCTGAGTTAGCTTCTGCGAGGTGGGCGCTAACTGGCCTTGAAAGGCTACATTAGTTAACAAAAACAAGTGTTTAAACCCTCCCTCGTTAGCTGCGTTACGGGTGATTTAGTAACCTCTTTAAGATAGTTCAAGCAAAATGCAATGTAGGCCATCCCAATTAAAGTTTGGAATGGTTTGCTTCTCTATTTTGGTTTCTGTAGAATTCCCGCTCTTTTGTTGGCGAGACTCGTCTCGCCCTACATAACTCCTTGTCTTATCACACGCGCCTTGCGTGATGGAAGGCATAATCCAAGAGGAGTCTCTATGAGACACTATGAAGTCGTATTCCTGGTGCATCCCGACCAGTCCGAGCAGGTCCCAGGGATGATCGAACGTTATACCCAGGTAATGAACGAAGGCGGTGGCCAGATTCACCGTATGGAAGACTGGGGCAGACGCCAGCTTGCCTACCCTATTAATAAGATTCACAAAGCGCACTACGTCCTCATGAACATTGAGTGCGGCAGCGAAGCTTTGGATGAATTAACTACTTTGTTCCGCTATAACGATGCTGTGCTTCGTAACTTGGTCATCAAGACTAAAGGACTTGTCGAAGAAGAGTCTATGATTTCTAAAGGCGAACGTGAAGGCAAAGAGCGTAAGGCTCGTGCTGAAGCAAAGCGCAAGATTGAAGACGATGCAGCTGCTGCATCAGCGAAAGCCGCTGCTGCAAAAGCTGCAGCTGAGCCTGCTGCTGAAGAAGTTGTTGCAGACGACGCGCCCGCCGCTGAAGCAGAAGTCGTTGCAGAAGCAGCTCCGGCTGCAGAAGAAGCTCCGGCCGCAGAAGAAGCTCCAGCAGCTGCTGAAGAGACTCCTGCAGCTGACTCTGAAGAATCCAAAGACTAGTTCTCGCATCGAACTTATTTGAAATAGGACATTATTATGGCTCGTTATTTTCGTCGTCGTAAATTCTGCAAATTCACCGCAGAAGGCACCATACAAATAGATTACAAAGATTTAGAAACCCTGAAAGCTTACGTTTCAGAAACTGGCAAGATTGTTCCTAGCCGTATTACTGGTACAAAGGCTCGCTACCAGCGTCAGCTGGCGACTGCGGTAAAACGCGCTCGCTACCTGGCCTTGATTCCATACACGGATAGTCATCAGGTATAAAGCATCTCATGCGCGGCCTTGCTGAATTTATAATGAAAGGGCGCAAGCAAGCCATTGTTGTAGTGCTGTTACTGGGGCTTATCCCTATGTTGAACTTGCTAAGCCCAGTTATTGTGGGCTTGGTGGCATTGCGAAAAGGTTTGCAAGAAGCCGGTATGGTTCTGGTTTGGGCAGTGCTGCCATTGGCAGCGTGGGCTGTGGCCGGGGATATAGTTCCGCTGGTCATGCTGTTCGGTATTACTGGTTTGGCGTGGTTTCTTAGAGAAACAGAGTCTTGGGAACTCACGCTATTAGCATCGATATTAGTTGGAGTCTCCATTGAACTCTACATGCGAGCTCAGCCAGAGTTACTGAACGTGGTATACGCACAGTTTGAGGCTTACCTTTCTGCTCAGGATTTGCAGATGGTGAGCTTAGAGCAGTTTAGAGCAACTATACCGAGCTTTTTTGGCGCGGTTTACATGATCTTGGCCATACTGCTATTAATGCTGGCTCGCTGGATGCAAGCAGCATTATACAATCCAGGGGGTTTCCAAACGGAATTCCATGGTTTGCGAATAGAAAAGAAAGTCGCGGCAGCCTTACTGGCTGGCATGTTCATTGCGACGGTTGTTGAGTTTATTCCAGAAAGTTGGGGGTTTTATATGATGATGCCCCTAATTTTTTCTGGTGTGGCATTGGTTCACGGTTTGGTCGGGAAACGTAAAGCGTCAAGCATGTGGTTGGTCGCTTTCTACGGCGTAATGCCTTGGATGTCACAGCTAATAGTAATGTTGGCACTGATAGATAGCTGGTACGATTTTAGGTCTCGTGGCCCAAATTCTGCCTAACGAATTGAAAATGAGGAAAGAAAAATGAACGTTATCTTGCTGGAAAAGATTGGCAAGCTCGGTGAAATCGGCGATACCACTTCAGTCAAAGCCGGCTATGCGCGTAATTTCCTGTTCCCACAGGGCAAAGCAATGCCAGCGACTAAAACAAATCTCGTACATTTCGAAGAGCGTAAAACTGAATTACTTGCAGCCCACAACCAAAAAACGGGCGAAATGCAAAAGCGTGCTGACAAAGTTAAAGGCCTTGAACTTCGTATCGAAGTGAATGCCAGTGACGAAGGCAGTTTATTTGGTTCGGTTGGAACTAAAGATATTGCTGACGCGATCAACGAAAAAGTTGGCAGCGATTTAAATAAAAGTGAAGTCATGCTTCCTCACGGCGTTATCCGTGCGTTGGGCGAGTATGAGGTTGCTATCGACTTCGGATACGATGTTGGTGAAACCGTTAAATTGGTCGTCGCCGGCTTGCAGTCAGATGCAGACATTAGCGATGACGGCAGCGTGATAGAACAAATCGAAGCTGCTGAAGCAGTTGAAGCAGAAGAGCCAAGCAAATCCGAGTAAGCGGCTAGTTTTTGCCTAGGAATTGTCCTAGCCGAATTTAGTTAACTGTCTCGATGAGTTTTAGAAAGCGCCATGCTGCTATGCCAGATGGCGCTTTTTTTATGCTTTGATTTTGATATTTTGTCTCTTATTTTCCCCTCATTTACGGTAATCTCTAAGCATGCCCACAGAAGCCGCCGCCAATAGCCAGACAAGCAAGCTTTCAGCACTGAAAGTGCCTCCTCACTCAGTAGAGGCGGAGCAAGCTGTGCTTGGTGGTTTGATGCTGGATAACACTCAATGGGACAACATCTCGGATGCGTTGCAGCCAGAAGATTTCTATCGCGGAGAACATCAACTTATTTTTCAGGTGATGACCCAGCAGAGTGAGGCCAATAGCCCTATTGATGTGGTGACTTTGGTTGAATCTCTCAATAGCTTAAATGAGTTAGAAAGCGCTGGCGGGCTGGATTATTTAAGCGAGCTGGCCGGCAATGCGCGTGGTACTGCTAATATTGTCGCCTATGCCGACATTATCCGCGAGCGAGCAATTCTGAGAAGACTTATTAGCGTGGCCAATGGTATTGCCGATGTGGGGTATAACACTGGTGGGAAAAAATCTGCTGAAATTTTAGATGAGGCGGAGCAGCAAGTATTTAACATAGCAGATGAACGACCCAAGGACGCCGGGCCTGTTTACGTCAACCCCTTGCTTTCCAAGGCTGTGGATCGAATCGATGAATTGGCTGGACTGGACGGCAGTCTTACCGGCTTATCTACCGGTTACACCGATCTTGATGAAATGACCTCGGGCTGGCAGAAATCAGACCTGATCATTGTTGCTGGCCGACCCTCCATGGGTAAAACTGCTTTTGCCATGAACTTGGTCGAAAACGCGATTATGAAAACTGAAATGCCAGTGTTGGTATTCAGCTTGGAAATGCCTGCCCAAAGCTTGATATTCAGAATGTTGTCATCGATTGGCAGAATCAATCAAACCAAAATTCGCACAGGACAACTAACCGAAGAGGATTGGCCTGGTTTTAATAATGCGGTTGCCAAGCTTAAAGATAAGCCACTGTTTATAGACGATAGCTCAGGCCTCAGTCCTATGGAAATGCGGTCACGGGCTCGTCGAATCGTTCGAGAGCATGGGTCACTAGGTATGGTGGTTATTGACTACTTGCAGCTGATGCAAATTAAAGGTTATGGCGATAACCGAGTGGGGGAAATTTCCGAGATTTCCCGTTCATTGAAGATGCTCGCAAGAGAATTTGAGTGTCCAGTCATCGCCTTATCGCAGCTGAATCGCGGATTGGAGCAGCGCCCCAATAAGCGCCCGATTATGTCTGACCTTCGTGAGTCTGGAGCCATCGAGCAGGACGCCGACATCATTTCTTTCATCTACCGTGATGAAGTATATAACGAAGATTCTCCGGACAAGGGCGTTGCAGAAGTCATTATCGGCAAACAGCGTAATGGTCCAATTGGTACTGTTCGTTTAGCCTTCCAAGGGCAATTCACCCGCTTCGAAAATTATATTCAGCCTCGTTATGATGATAGCTATACTCACGAATAGTAGTAGCTGTTGAAACCCGGACCACACTCATGACAGCACCGACTCCCAGAACTTGGGCAACCATAGATCTGAACGCCCTTAACTATAATTTCGCCCGAGTTCGTGAACTCTGCCCCAGCGCTAATATTACGCCGGTTATTAAATCGAACGGCTACGGCCACGGTGTGGCGAAGATCGCAAAATCCCTCGCTGCAAGTAATACTCAATTTGACTGCTTTATTGTGGCAACCTTGCAAGAGGCCTTAGAAGTCGCCGGGCTGGGACTAGGCAAGTCAGTTGTGCTGTTGGCCGGTTTTATTGATGAGAGCGAACTGCGACTGTGCTTGGACAAAAAAATCCAACCAGTGATTCACTCGGCGTATCAGGTCGAAATTGCAATGGCACTTTTAGTGTCGGAATATCAGCAATGTCCAAAAAAGTTTTGGGTTGAATTTAACAGTGGTATGAACAGGCTTGGTCAGCGCCAAGAGGCGAGTATCGCAACCTATAAGAAACTTGCTGAACTGGCCAACACAGATCTAGTTTTTATGTCTCATCTGGCGTTTGCCGATGATATGTTGCTACCTGCTTCCCATGATTTTACTCAGCAACAGATTTCCCGATTTGCTGAGGCTAAGAATATTCTGCACAGAGACTTTGTTAAGTTAGAAACAAGTTTCGCGGCATCCGCTGGAATTTTGAGTTTGCCAGAAACGCACCATGACACCGTCCGACCGGGTGTTATGCTTTACGGTAGCTCACCGTTGACCAGTGAAAACGGTTTGGATGTTGGCCTGCGCCCAGTGATGACTTTGAGTTCTCGGCTCATAGCGATCAATGAAGTTAAAGCCGGAGAGACGTTGGGTTATGGTGCAAGCTATACATGCAGGACAGACACCCGAATTGGAGTGGTGTCGGTCGGCTACGGCGACGGCTACCCAAGATCGGCCAGCAGTGAAACCCCTGTAGTCGTTAAAACTGCAACCGGTGATTTTAAAAGCCATGTTGCAGGTCGAGTTTCTATGGACATGATCACCATCGATTTAGGAGGCAGCGATGCCAAAATTAATGACGAGGTTGTTCTGTGGGGCAAGGGCCTTTGTGCCGATGAAGTGGCAAAATCAGTAGACACCATTGCTTATGAGCTGTTTTGTAAAGTCACAGATCGCGTAAACTATCGCTATCTCGACTAAGCTGTAGTTTTGATGCTAAGAGCAACAGCGTATCAAGGCAATCAGCTTCTAAGTTAATTATCAACACCCTCACCGACAAACAACACACAGGTAAAAAGGTCTCAGATGGCAAAGGCAAAAGTAGCATTCGTCTGCACGGATTGTGGAACTGAGCATAGTCAGTGGCAGGGCCAATGTGTGTCATGTAAAGAGTGGAACACCCTCTCTCAAATTAATCTTGGCAGTAGCAGTTCACCGGCAACAAAAGCGGACTTCCGTAAACAGGGCTATGCCGGTACAAAAAGTAATGTCCAGAACCTTTCTGATATTGACCTGGAAAGTCTGCCTAGATTCGGCAGCACGATTGGTGAGCTTGACCGCGTGTTGGGCGGTGGTCTGGTGCCAGGGTCGGCAGTTTTGATTGGTGGAAATCCTGGTGCTGGTAAAAGTACCTTGTTGTTGCAAGTGATGTGTATGTTGGCAGCTAGCGGCAAAGAAGCGCTTTACGTCACCGGCGAAGAATCGCTGCAGCAGGTTGGTATGCGCGCCAAACGACTCAACTTGCCGGAGCAAAACCTGAAGATGTTGGCAGAAACCAATGTCGAGCAAATATGTAATGCAGCGCAAGAACATAAACCTGCCTTGTTGGTTGTGGATTCCATTCAAGTGATGCATAGCAGTGATGTCGCCTCTGCCCCAGGCAGTGTTTCGCAAGTACGAGAGTGTGCTGCCTATTTGATTCAATATGCGAAACAAACCAATACCGTTCTTTTCCTTGTAGGGCACGTTACCAAAGACGGAAATTTGGCTGGTCCAAAAGTCTTAGAACACATGATCGACTGTTTCATTATGTTGGAAGGGGGCAGTGACAGTAAGTACCGAATCCTGCGAGGTCAAAAAAACAGGTTTGGCGCAGTTAACGAGCTGGGCGTTTTCGCAATGACGGAGCGCGGGTTGATCGAGGTTAAAAATCCATCAGCGATATTCTTAGCCCGAACTGAAGAAGATACACCTGGCTCTATAGTTGTAGTGCTTTGGGAAGGGACTCGGCCTTTGCTGGTAGAAATTCAAGCCCTTGTCGATGGGTCTCAGCTAGGAAACCCTCGCAGAGTGGCTGTGGGTTTGGATCAAAATCGATTAGCAATGCTGCTGGCGGTTTTGCATCGCCATGGAGGCCTGTATATGGCTGACCAAGATGTATATGTTAATGTTGTGGGCGGCGTTAAAGTTACCGAAACCAGCGCTGATTTGGCGCTACTTTTAGCGATTGTATCTAGTTTCAAAGATCAGTCTTTGCCAAAAGACTTAGTCGTGTTTGGGGAAGTGGGATTGGCTGGAGAAATCAGGCCTGTTCCCGGTGGTCAGGAGCGATTGCAAGAAGCGGCTAAGCACGGCTTTACCCGTGCCATCGTGCCGAAAGCAAATATGCCTAAAGCAAAAATACCTGGGCTGACGGTAGTTCCTGTCTCTAAAATTGATCAAGCTCTAGAGGCCATTTGAACCATAGAGAAAGGCTATTTAAATTGTAAAAATGCGCCTCTAAGTATGGCTCGTCGCTTCATAAGTTGCCGGTGCGTCATTCTCAAGGCGCCTATTCTGGCGCGCGATCGAAATCTGCTCTAATGGTTTTAGCTGACCAATAATAATGTGCAGCACACCAGATGTTAACCAATACGGTTATAGACATCGCATACCTTAAGGCATCATTCCCATACTCTGGCGTTAGCCAATCACTGAACATTCCAGTCATCCATGGCCCTAACCCTAAACCAATGAGATTGAGCATAAACAACAGCACAGCTGAGCCCATGGCCCGCATTCTGATGCCCACTAAGAAGTGAGTAGACGCTAGACAAGGGGCGAGGTACCAGCCGCCGCAAAACACTGGGAAAACGTAGAAGAAGACGGCGCTATAGCCCGTTGGCATGACTAAGAAGGTGATCAAGGCTAAGGGTATCGCTAAAATTGTAGAGATAAACGGTATCCACACATACCAAGTTTTGTCTCCGGTCTTATTACTCATCCTGTCCGACATCCAACCACCAAAGAAGGTGCCGGCGAGGCCGCCAACACCTGCGATCAGGCCATAATACAATCCGATGTCCAGAATGGGCATGCCATGGACCCGGCCAAGGAAAAGCGGCATAAAATTCCCCATCCCATAGGTGACGAAAGCGTGCAGGGCACAGGCAAAAGAGAGATGTCGAAAAGATTTTCGGTCCCACAAGTATCCCATCACCTTGAGGAAGCCAGGAGGAGCGGCGTCGTTGCGCTTCTCGGCGAGTCCTCGTGGTGGCTCTTTGATAACAAATCTAACAATCAGCGCGAGAAAAATGCCTGGCAGTCCGACGACTACAAAAGCTATGCGCCAGTCAAAATACTGAACCAAATAGGCGCCACCGACTGTGCCTACTAAAATGCCGCCGTATACCCCAAAAGAATAAATCGATAGGGCCGTCGCTCGCTGATTAGCGGGAAAGATATCCGAGACGATCGAGTGCGCAGGGGGGCTTCCGCCTGCTTCGCCGATGCCCACACCAAAGCGTGCGATGAACAACTGGGTGAAATTATTAGCTAAGCCACACGCAGCGGTCATGACGCTCCATATGGTGATTGAGATTGCAATGATGTTTCGGCGGTTGCCGATGTCAGCCAAGCGTGCGATGGGAATGCCAAGGCTGGTGTAGATAAGAGCGAAGGCCAAACCTGAGAGCATGCCGAATTGGCCGTCAGAAATCTGCAGATCTTCAATAATATAGCTGGCTAGTATATTGATGACCTGACGGTCGACGAAATTAGAAATATAAACGGTGGTAAGAATACCAAGAACTAAATACCGGTAACCTGGTCGCTGATACGCTTTGGCGGCGTCGCTTAAAGGTTCCTGCGGTGTTGCATTAACTTCAGGCTCAGTCTGAATGTCAGATGCATCCTGTGTTTTGGATTCGGTCATGCGATGCCTCCAGCCCTGTTCTATTTTTTTGATAGGCTAGCGGCTGATGAAAACATTTATTCAGCGGACAGTCTATGAATTAAAATCGCGCTGAGTTTTGCCCGCTCGACTAACGAGCTTATCCGAGCTTCTTCCCGGTCCGAGTGGGCGCCAGTTCCAGAAACTCCCAGTGAATCAAGTGTTGGCAAACCAGCGGCTTGAGTAAGAGAGCCATCAGTTCCTCCGCCGGAATCTGTGACCCCAAGTTTTTGGCCGAGCAGCCGCCCGATGGCGATGGTTTTCTCTAGTAAGTAGTCTGACTCGGGAGTAGGGATTTTTGGTGGCCGATGCAGGTTCGTCCAACTCGTCGTGCTGATCTCGCCGGAGTCGACTGGATAGCTGAGCACCGAATCGAAAATAGCTTCAAATTGAGCCACTGCATCGATTCCTTGCTGTGGGGCAGGATAGCGTAGATCAATAAACGCCTCCGCACAGGGGGCAATTGTATTTCTTGCCTCGCCTCCACTAACGACTCCAACATTCACCGTAACCCCTGACTCATAGTCAGTCATTTTCTCAATTTCAACTATTTTATAGGCCAACTCTTTGATCGCAGAACGCCCTAGTTGATGAGCGCCGCCGGCGTGGGAGGCTTTTCCGTTTACAACAAAGCGCGCTTGACCCAAGCCTTTCCTTTGGCGCACCATATTATTTGAGCCAGATGACTCATACACTAAGCCGTAGTCGTGTAATGGAGCCTGTTCCTCTAGGTACTTTCTTGAAGAAAGAGACCCAATTTCCTCATCGCTATTCATAAATACCGATATGGCCATGTCATCAAGCTCGCCTGCTTTTTGCAGTGCTTTAAGTGCATAAAGCATCACTACTAGCCCGCCTTGCATATCTGCGACTCCCGGACCGTACATAACATCGCCAGACCGACTAAAAGTTTGGAATGGGCTGTTAGGAGGGAATACCGTATCCATATGACCCATGAGAAGGAGTTTTTTGCCTTTTCCACCTTTATTGGCAAGGATGTGATCAGCTACATCAATTGCATAGTTGCTGCCGGGACAGTTAGGCATCTCGATAACTTCGCCGGGGAAAGTGGTTAGATCAAATCCAAGAGTTTCAAGTTCGGCACTTAATAGCCGTCCAATTTCATCCACCCCTTGCTTGTTCAGACTTCCAGAATTGACATTAGTAAGCTGCTTAAGCATCGCGACCATATTGTCTTCTTCTGTGTCTAGCCAGCTCACTAGACTCTGCTCCTGGGTAGTCAAACTAGCTTCGATTAATTCTGCGGCTTGAGATTGAGCTGCTGCTAGATTGGCTATAAAAAGTGCTGTAACGAGTGAAATATTTGATCTGACGGCAACAAAAAGTGCATTACGGCTGAATTTTTTCATGGGGTTTGCAGGTTCCATTTTCGATTCAAATTGATTGAATAGTCTATCATGAGATTAGGCGTGCATAATTTGATACTTGGCGACCTCGAATATAAATGGCCATTGATATTGTCACAATCAGGTCTCATACTTCTGTGCCTATGGAACACTCATCAGAAATAATTTTATCCGTAAAAAATCTCAGCAAAACCTATGCTGGCGGTTTTCAAGCTTTAAAGAATATCGACCTCGATATCTTTAAAGGTGAAATACTTGCATTGCTCGGGCCTAATGGCGCTGGCAAAACCACTCTCATCTCGACCGTCTGCGGTATTGTCCGTGCTAGTACTGGCACAGTGACCGTGGCAGGTTTCGACACTGTTAAAGATTTCCGCAAAACCAGATCAATAATTGGCTTGGTCCCACAAGAGCTCACCACAGACTCCTTTGAAACCGTGTTCAACACCGTTGCTTTTAGTCGAGGTTTGTTTGGCAAGGCACCAAATCCAGGCCACATTGAGAAGGTGCTAAGGTCTCTGTCGCTATGGGACAAAAAAGACAACATGATCATGACGCTTTCCGGTGGCATGAAGCGACGTGTGTTAATAGCAAAAGCGTTATCACATGAGCCAACAGTGTTGTTTCTTGATGAACCAACTGCTGGGGTAGATGTTGAACTTCGTAAGGATATGTGGAAAATCGTCGCGGAGCTAAAGCAAGCTGGGGTGACCATCATATTAACTACACACTACATTGAAGAAGCAGAGGAAATTGCTGATCGCGTTGGTGTGATTAACAACGGTGAATTGATCCTTATCGAAGAGAAAGCGAGCCTAATGAGCAAGCTTGGCAAAAAACAGTTGCTGCTTGATTTGCGAGAGGCGTTGTCTGAACTGCCTGCATCTCTGATTGGAGAAGATCTCGAGCTGAGCGGCGATGGCCATCAACTTATCTACACCTTTAATGCTCAGAGTGAGCACACCGGCATCACGTCTCTGCTAAACAGCGTTAAAGAGGCCGGCATCGGCATTCGTGACCTCAATACAACTCAGAGCTCCCTTGAAGATATTTTTGTGTCTTTAGTACACGAGTCTTCTTAATGCAGTCTTCAAACTAACAGGTTATTTTTATGCGGTTTTTTAATCTTTATGGCGTGTTGGCAATCTACAAGTTTGAAATGGCTAGGATGAAGCGAACCTTGGTGCAAAGTATTGTGGCGCCGGTGATCACTACGTCCCTTTATTTTATCGTGTTTGGAGCTGCCATTGGTTCGCGCATCGATCAAGTGGATGGAGTGAATTACGGGGCCTTTATTGTGCCCGGTTTAATCATGTTGAATTTGCTGACCACCAGTGTTTCAAATGGTTCTTTTGGAATCTATTTTCCGAAATTCGTTGGTACGGTTTATGAAATGCTGTCGGCGCCAATCTCGACTTTTGAAGTAGTGCTTGGCTACGTTGGGGCGGCTGCGACCAAATCGATATTACTGGCATTTATTATTCTGATCACCGCTTCGTTTTTCATCGACCTTGAAATTGCCCACCCTTTTGTTATGTTACTTTTTATTTTTCTAACGGCAATATCATTCAGTTTGATGGGTTTTATTATTGGGATTTGGGCAGATAATTTCGAAAAGTTGTCTGTTGTGCCAACGCTGGTAATCACACCCTTAGTTTTTTTGGGTGGCAGTTTTTATTCCACTGATATGCTGCCGCCGGTTTGGCAAACAGTAACGCTTTTAAACCCGGTTCTGTATTTGGTTAGTGGCCTGCGCTGGAGTTTTTATGAGATTTCGGAGGTGAGCGTGACAGTGAGCTTGATCAGCATCTCTGTCTTTACATTGCTTTGCTTTGCGGTTGTGTATTTGATTTTTAAGACAGGTTATAAGCTTAGAGCTTAGAGCTTAGAGCGCTTAAGTGACCTTTCGCCCACCTCGAAACTCCATCGCCTGAGAGTTGCCTTGGCTGTCATAGTACATGCCCGGGCCGTCACGCTCGCCCCGCAGCCAAGGCCCAACGTAGCGGTCGCCATTGGCAAAAAAGTAAGTGCCATTGCCGTTAATTTCATTGTCTCTAAAGCCGCCGTCAAAGCGATTGCCGTTAGCGTAAAAGAACTTACCTTGGCCGTTCATTTTGTTGTTTTGCCACTGGCCTTCGTAGCGGTCGCCATTAGTCCAATATTTTTTCCCTTGGCCATATTGCTCACCATCACGCCATTGGCCTGTGTACCGATTGCCGTTAGCCCACTCATAAGTGCCTATGCCTGCGCGAAGGCTGTTTTGGAACTCCCCGTCGTAGCTATTGCCATCGGTCCAGGTAAACTTACCTCTACCGTTGTGCTCGCCATTTTTCCACTGGCCTACATAGCGATCGCCATTGATGGAGCTATAAGTACCCTGGCCATTGAATTGGTCACTAATCCAAGCGCCTTCATAAGTATCTCCGGTTAAGAAGTAAAAGGTTCCTCGGCCAGCTTTTCGGTCATTTTCGTAGGTACCCATATATCGCTCGCCGTTCGCCCGATAGAGAGTGCCGTGACCATTACGTTTCCCGTCTCTGAAGGTGCCTTCGTAGCGGTCGCCGTTTGAAAAATAGTATGTGCCTCGGCCATTTTTAGCATCATTACTGAACTGGCCCTTATAGCGATCGCCGTTGGCTAGGGTAAGCGTTCCCTGCCCCTGAAAGAAATTATTTTGACATTGTCCTTCATAGCGATCGCCATCGGTCCATTGATACTCGCCGGTGCCACTGTCACAAAACCCGCGAAGCCACCCCTTGTCTGCGGCATAGGAGGGCGCGGTAAGGGCTAAGGCAAGTGTTCCCAGCAGAGTGAAAAGCGGGAGTCGGTATTGATCTATCATGGTGCCTCCTATGGCTTAATGACTATTCTTGAGCAAGAAATAGCTTCTCTTGCGCTTGGGTTCAGGTGCTGCTTTCAATTCTATGGATATTTTAGGGTAAAGGTAAGCGGAATGTATGGTTTATATCTATGCCGTCATCATCGAGCGTACGACGCTGACGTCAAACAGTAAAGAGGAACGATACTTATTTGAATCGAGGTGCTTCGAGAAGTTCCCCCGGTTATAGGGTGTGTGAGAGGAATGAGCTTGAAGGGATGGATCTGAAGCTAAGACGCAAATTCCAAACCTTGAGCTTCAGTCTCGAAGGTTTGGCGGTAATTGCCTACAGCGACCTTGTGGCAATAGCGGGTTGGGTTCTAGCGGCGCTAGCAGCTGGGCCTAGGACGGCTAATTGGCCTATGACTAGGAGAGCTAGCATGCCCAAAGGGGTGTAGTACCAAGCCATGGCAGGCATGTTAAAATTGGTTGCCAGGATAATACTAAACCCTACAGTTAAGACGGCACCTATTGCCACTCCAATCCCGGTTATGAACAAGTTTTCAACTAGAAAGTAACGCAGTATTTGAAAGCGGGTAGCGCCGAGGGCTCTTCTAGTTCCGATCTGCTTGCGTCGGCGGTTAATTCCGAATACAGCTAAGCCAACTATCCCCATAGAAATAACAAAGACTAAGGTGCCAACTACAACCCATAAGATTGTGCTCATTGCACTGTCTAAGCGGTAATTTTCCTTTCGTGTTTCCTCTAAAGAATACAGGTTGCGAATGATTCGGCTGACAGGGGCCGAGGCAAGCCGTTCTTCAATATCAATCATGAGCCTGTCACTTTGCCCCGGTTCGGTTCTTATCAAATAGATTGAAAAAGAGTTCGCCACGTTTTCTGGGACAATCATAGAGCGCTCAATAATATTGCTTTCTTGCCACGGCGCTTGCAGTCGATCAACCACGCCAATGATTTGTACTCCTTTATTCCCTGGTTCGTAGACAGTCTCCCCCACGACGTCATTGATGTTGAGGTCTGGGAATAATTCTTTAGCAAGGGCTGAGGAAACTATAGTCACCACCGCGGTGGAGTTCTGTTCGGGTTGTCGAATCTGCATATCTGTGGCTTTAAAGTTCTCGCCGGCCACGAGCTCTAAACCCATTGTCTCAAGAACGTTTTCGTCGGCTCGGTAAATGGCGGCACTTATCGATGGTTTTGATTCGTCATTGTCTAAACGCAGGCCAGTGCCTGAGCCGCTACCGGATATGGGAATGGCATTAACCACAAAGGCACTGACCACACCAGGGATCTGCTTTATCATCGCAAGGTCATCATTCACCGTCGTTTCTTCGCTAAAATTCTCCCCGTAGCCAATACTGTAAAGAAAGAATTGGTTTGCTTCATCCAAACCACTAGGTCTAGCCATCATTCGGGACCTTTCGTTGATGATAAAAATGGCATTTATGATCACCGTCATAGTGAAAGCTATTTGCAGAGCAATAAGAGTTAGTCCTAACTTATTGCGCCCCATCGCCCGTAAAATCGGGTTCCATGTGGTAATCCCTATCGCTGTGCAGCAGTAATTAGTTAATAGTAAATGCTCTGTGGAGGCGCTATCGGCTATTGAGTTTTCAAATTGATGACCGGGAAAGGGGTTGTATTGAAACTAATACCACGCCTTGGCGCCCCGGTATTGGCAACTTTCAAGTAGTGCCTTTGCACAGCTAAGGCACTGAATCTGTTGCGCTGATTCATTGGCCGGCTGGAGAAGTGTTTCAGGAGCACAGCCATTTTTGTGGTGAAGAAATCTATGTCATTAGCGGTGAATCTATTGATGAGTATGACAGGTATCTAGCTGGCACTTGGATTCGCAGCCCTCATCTGAGCAGACATCGCCCTCGTGTTGAGGTAGACACGCTGATTTGGGTTAAGGTCGGCCATCTGCCTGCTGAGTAGACTTTCGATCTAGGCTGAAATCTTGCTATTCTCTCCAGAGGTCAATAATAATTTAAGAGCTTTGTTAAAAGCTCAGCCTTGGAGGCTTCCTATGCGCATTCATGTAACTATTTTAAAATCCTTAGCTCGGCTTTACCTAATGACAATTGTTCTCGGGTTTAGTTCGCTCGCCCTCGCCCAGTCATCAGACGAAACCGACACGGCGATTACCGAGGCCATGCAGGCCATGGATAATTTTATGCTGGGTTTTAATGCCAGGGATCCCGAGGCTTGGGCTGAATCACTAAACTACCCCCATGTTAGATTCGCCAGTGGCACTGTCACGGTATGGGAGTCGGCTAAGGAGTTTGCTAAAACTCAGGCATTTGTCTCATTGCCAGCATCGGGCTGGGATCATTCTCATTGGCTTACTCGAGACGTTACTTTGGCGGCTCCAGGTAAGGTTCATATTGCCACTGTATTCCAGCGTTTCAATAGCGATAACGAGGTGATTGGGACTTATGAATCACTCTATATCATTACTAAGCTAAACGATCATTGGGGTACTCAGGCGCGGTCTAGTTTGGCGCCATAGTAAGTTTTTAAAACTTTTCTACCAATAAAAAATAAAAGGGGATCAAATGAAAACTCTATATAAGTCACATCAATACCTGCAACGCTCTCTCGGTGTGGTTCTGGCTTTAGCTGTTTCAGCAACCTCCGTGGCTCAAGATTTAGGGCTGCCGATGACTGCACCTGAGCAGGTTGGTATGTCGACCGAGCGGCTTGAAAGAATTCGCCCGGCCATGCAGAAATACATCGACGATAAATTGGTGCCGGGTGTCATAACTATGATCGCCCGCAAAGGCAAGATTGTGCATTTTGAGACCCAAGGGTATATGGATGTCGATAGCGGTAAAGCTATGCAGGCAGACGCTATTTTTCGAATTGCGTCGATGACCAAACCAATCACTTCGGTTGCTTTAATGATGCTCTGGGAAGAGGGCGCTTTTCAGCTCCGGGATCCAGTAAGTAGATTTATTCCAAGTTTTGAAAACCAAGTAGTTTCGAGCACAAGCGATTCTAGCGGTCGCACCGGAGAGCTTGTTCCTGTTAAGCGGCCAGTTACAATTCGAGATATGCTCACGCATACGGCAGGCCTTTCAAATAGCTACCGTGGCAACACTCAATTTTATGGTGAGAATATTAGGGTTAATTCAGACGATAGCTTGGAATCCTACATCGATAGACTCGCCGGTTTGCCCCTCAACTATCAGCCAGGGGAAGAATGGCAGTATTCAGCAGCAACAAATGTTATTGGCCGTTTGGTAGAGGTGATATCAGGGCAGACTTTAGAGGAGTACATGGAGGAACGTATTTTCCAGCCTTTGGGTATGACAGACACCCACTTCTTTATGGAAGATGATAAAGGTGGCCGCTTAATGTCCCAATACAGTCCAGGGTCTGATTCCAACCAGATTGTAATAGCTGACCCAGGATCAAACGAAAGCAGATGGATAAGCAACCAGAATAAGACGGTTTATACTGGTGCCGGTGGATTGGTGTCGACGCCTCACGACTATATGCGTTTTCAGCAGGCGATGCTAAACGGCGGGGAACTCGATGGTGCCAGATTGCTCTCACCTAATACCATTGATCTTATGATGGAAAATCATACGGCAGATTTAGCTCTATGGCTGCCGGGCCCTGGCATGGGATTTGGTCTTGGCTGGGCAGTTGTCGAAGACCGTGGTGAGGCGGCGACACCTCTAACTGAGGGCTCTGCTTATTGGGGCGGGGCCTATTGCACGCTGGCGTGGATAGATCGCGAGGAGGAATTAGTGGGCATTCTTATGACTCAAGTTCGTCCTTACAACCACATGAATATTCGCCAAGATTTTCAAGTACTTGCTCATCAAGCGATTATTGAGCAAAACTAAGGCTGTTAGTGCTGCTGGACAGACTGTTGCCGATAATCGTGCCGTCTAGATTTAATTTATCGAAACCAGAATTCGATTTCAGCAGTGTCGGAACTGAATTCGGCAGCATGTTTACAGTTGGCAGGAACGTGATACCACTGGCCCGCGCTAATGCGCTGTGTCCAGCCGTTCATGGTTAGTAACAGCTCACCTTTAGTGATAATGCCGACGTTCTCTGTCTCGTGTGAGTGTGAATCAATGACTGTTCCGGCGGGATAGCTTGCAAACAGCACGTCACAGTTTTTGGCTTCTAAGCGGGTGGCTGCAAAACGCCCTTCAAACTCTGGCAAATTGCGAATTAGCTCTGGGTAGTAGTTATCAAGGGTCATGGCTGTGTTCTCACAAATTTATGACTTTGAGCGGGGCTTGAATACGCCCAAAAAGAGTTCTAACGAAAGCTCGAATAGTAGGTCAAAACCAAAGAATTGGCTATGTAACCACAGCTCATCACCGTGGGCTCGGCAAATTATTACCCTGATCGATGAAAGAGATGCTCGATGCACTTGGTCTTTAGATGTTCGGGTTATATACTCGACCACGTTATTTAGCCGGTGCTATCCGTAACTAACAGAAAAATAAAGGAATTTGTTGGAAGTTTAAAGGCTAGACTGAATTTCTAACACTACCCTAGGTTTCGAACGCCAATATAGGTGCTGAGCCTTACTGAGGAGCAACAACGATGAATATGCTTGCGATATTGAACCTAGTGATCTTTGCGGCACTACTGAGCTTTCTATTCCAAATGTCCAAGCGGGGCATGAGCCTGTCTCGGCGAACATTGCTTAGCTTAGTGGTTGGTTCTGTTTTTGGGTTTTACCTGCAGATGGTTTTTGGCAGTTCTGAGGTTGTTCCGCAAACATTGGAATGGACCAATATGGTGGCCGATTCTTACGTTAATTTACTTCGTATGATTATTATGCCTTTGGTTCTCATTACGATGCTAGCGGCTGTAATGAAGGTGGATGAGATTAAATCCCTCGGCAAGATAGGAGGGACTGTTGTTGGTGTTCTTATCTTTACCACTATGGTCTCAGCTCTAGTTGGCATCATGATGGCGACACTCTTCGGCCTTAACGCCGGCGAATTGGCCAGTGGCGCAAGAGAAATGGCAAGAGCAGAAGTGCTTGAATCTAGAGTTGGCGGCGTCGCCAACATAAGCTTTCCTGAGCTGATATCCAGTTTCGTGCCACGCAACATTTTCGCTGACCTTTCCGGTAGTCGCAGCATTTCAATTATTGCGGTGGTTGTTTTTGGCTTGCTTCTCGGTATCGCTTCGCTTCTAGTGGCAGAAGAAAATAAAGAACACGGAGACAGGATTCGTGGTTTCATTGACACAACTCAGGCTGTTGTCATGCGCCTTGTTAAGCTGGTGATCAGCTTAACCCCATACGGTGTCCTCGCTCTTATGGCCCGGGTTATTGCCACCTCCGATGGCGATGCCATCGTAACCCTGATTGGTTTCGTTATAGCGTCCTATATCGCTATCGCAATTATGTTTGTGGTTCATGGCCTTATGATTTCGATGTTGGGTGCTAATATTAAAACTTATTTTCAGAAAGTGTGGCCGGTGTTAACTTTCGCCTTTGTCACTCGTAGTTCGGCGGCGGCTATCCCGTTAACTATCCGAACCCAGATAGAAGATTTGAATATTCCAGCGCCTATTGCAAATATTGCAGCTTCGTTCGGCGCAACTATCGGTCAAAATGGCTGTGCTGGAATTTACCCTGCGATGCTCGCGACAATGGTGGCCCCTACTATGGGTGTTGAAATTGATATTTCGTTTATTGCCTCTTTATTAGTAATAATTGCCGCAGGCTCTTTTGGCATCGCCGGGGTTGGTGGTGGTGCAACCAATGCTGCGTTAGTTGTGCTTCCAGCAATGGGGTTTCCAGTGATGGTAGCTGCCCTTCTTATTTCGATTGAGCCGTTAATCGACATGGCGAGAACGGCCTTAAATGTGAATGGCTCGATGACCGCTGGCATGGTGACAACCCGTTTTCTAAAAGCTGATAATTCCGCTGAGTCGAATGAAGCCTCAGGCGAGGCAGTTTCAGAAAGTTAATCCTTAGCAGAAACTGCTGATGATAAATCAAAAAGCCGAATTCACGTGTTCTAGTGGAATCGGCTTTTTTTTGCCTCGCGCAAGCACAGCTCCCATAAGATGGAAAAAAGCTGGGCAGACAGAGCGATAGCATGACAGTGAGAAGGGGTGGAAGACTTTGAGCTAGTCGATGGTGTGATTTCAATGGGCTTAGTGTAAAGTCTAGAAATCTTGATTGGTATGAATGAGACTGTAAAAAACGAATAACAAAAACAGCGATAGTAAAAAGGAAAATAATGACCAAACTCAATGAGACAGATAAGCCTGTGGATACGCTAGAAGATAAGCCCATAGAGAATCCTTATGCATCAAAAAAAGCCAGAAACTATGCGTTGGGCTTACTTACAGTTGTATATAGTTTCAATTTTATCGACAGACAATTGCTGTCTATATTGCAAGAATCAATAAAAGTTGACCTGTCGCTTTCTGATAGTCAGCTAGGGCTTTTAACCGGTTTTGCTTTTGCTCTTTTTTACGTAACGGCCGGCCTTCCGATTGCCCGCTTAGCAGATCGATCAAATCGCAGAAACATCGTCGCGGTGTCCATCGGATTGTGGAGCTTTATGACAGCTCTCAGCGGTCTCGTGCAAAATTACGGGCAGCTACTTGCAGCTCGTGTAGGTGTCGGGGTTGGCGAGGCAGGCGGCAGTCCACCGTCTCATTCAATTGTGTCAGATATATTTCCACCGGAATCTCGTGCAAGTGCACTGGCGTTTTACTCTACCGGCGTCAATATCGGTATTTTGTTCGGTTTCTTGTTTGGCGGATGGCTTAACGAATATTTCGGTTGGCGAGTTGCGTTTATGGTGGTCGGCCTTCCTGGCTTACTGATCGCTATACTGGTTCGATTCACGCTAAAAGAACCGATTCGCGGGTTGCTCGAGAAGAAAAAAGTATCCGATGTTCAGGTTCCCTTCTCAGAGGTTGTGTCACTGTTGTGGAGCCGACTTTCCTTTCGTCATTTGGCTTTAGGTGCGGGCCTTAATGCTTTTGCCGCTTATGCTTCAGTAAACTGGCTCGCTTCATTTTTTATTCGCAGCCATGGCATGAGTACTGGTGAACTTGGAACTTGGCTAGCGTTGTCTACTGGGTTGTTGGGAGCCATAGGGGTTTTCGCCGGTGGTGTTATTGCTGATAAGCTCGCTCCCCGAGACAAGCGGTGGTACGTCTGGTTGCCTGCTTTAGTAGGTTTTTTTAGTGTGCCATTTTCCGTAGCTATGCTCTTAGTTCCTGGCCAATACACGGCTCTAATTTTATCTATGGTGCCTGGCCTGCTTTTCAATGTTTACCTTGGAACTTCCATCGCCACTGCTCATGGTTTAGTGGGTTCAAGAATGAGGGCAACCGCTTCGGCTATCCTGTTTCTAATTCTAAATATTATTGGTTTAGGCTTAGGCCCTTGGTTAGTTGGAATGTTAAGCGACTATCTCGCTCCTAGTTTAGGGGTGGATTCACTTCGTTACGCTATGGTCTATCTAATTCCGACCGTACTATTTTGGTCTTCAGTTCACTTCTATCTTGCTTCGCGCACGTTGCGAGCAGACTTAGCCGCAGCGCCCGATTAACAGTCTATGTTTAAGGATGCCTGAGAATGCATAGTTACAAAAAAGTCATTGTACATTTTTTTTCAGGGATCCTTACCGGTTTAACTTTTGCGGCGGTATGCCAAGCCGATGGTTTGAAGTGGCGTCCCCTGTTCAATGGTTCAGATCTAACAAATTGGCAGCAGGTGGGACCGGGTGCTTTCAGCATTGAGGATGGCTTATTAAAATCATCTGGTGGTATGGGGTTGCTCTGGTATACACCGCAGACGTTTGCGGACACAGAGATACGAGTTGTTTTTAGAAATCCAGGCGGTAAAAATTCTGGCATCTTTATTCGAATTCCAGAGCAGCCGACTGAGCCATGGATGCCTGTTAATCGTGGTTTTGAAGTGCAAATTGATAATAATGCTGACGAGTTTCACACTACTGGCGTGCTGTACTCGTTAACCCGTGCTAACGCGCAACCGTCCATGTCTGATGAGTGGAATACAATGCTAATCCGCCTAACAGGTGACAGAACGCAAGTGGAAGTGAATGGCATTGCAGTGACTGATTTTTCCGAGGGCGATCAAGTTCCGGCAAAAAAGGAATGGTACGAGCCAGATAGAGGGCCGCGCCCTAATGCAGGTTACATTGGCGTGCAGAATCACGGGGAGGAAGACGTTGTGTACTTTCGTGAAATAAGCGTGCGATCACTGAAAGACTGAGCTGTGTGCCGCTTGGCACATCTACTGCTTGCATGAATATTAGATCGCTTGCAGCGCTTTGTTCCAGCTTGGCATTGTTGCAGGTCTTCGTTATCTATTTCAGGACTTAACTCTAGTTTTCGAGCATGTCCAGTATTTGGCGCTTGAAGTCATCTGCAGACAGGGCTTCGGTGTTGGTGAGCGCACGAGATCGGACGGTTACCCCGGCAGCTATGCCTTCATTGTCTTGAATTAGCTTGTTGGGGGCTTTAATGACGAGAGGGATCGCCGAGACAGATTGAATCTGCGTGACCGGATTATCGTCAACAGTGTGCACTTTGCGCCTGCCCCCTTCGTTCTTAATTAAAAAATGGCCCTGGGACCAGCCCATTAGAGGGTTGAGCATATCTGCGCTTGTTGACTCGACAAAGTAGATTCCAGATTCCCCAAGCTTTGGTAAGGTTGAGCCGCTGACCTCGACTATTTCGCCGTTAAGCTCTCCACCGGCAAATTTCAATTCAATACTGTCCCCGCTAAAACCGCCTTTGACGAGATCAACAATCCTAAACGTAATGTAGGTGTTGATAATGCCTGAGTTGCTATCTAATTGAGGTTGGCTTTGGATGACTTCTCCTTCGAACACTATTTCGGCTTTTTTCGCGACATCGTCAATGTCCATGCCGATTAGCGTTGTTGCGAATAGCGGAATTGAAAAAAATGCGCAACTTAGCAAAACCGCAATTTGACTAGGCCTGGTTGGAGCACTGTGATTAGAAAGCATGTTGGATTCCTTTATTCATGGCCTAAGTATAGATCAGGCCTTATTTGTTAGACAGATAGAACTCACAGTTTATTTTAGAGTTTTTCGATAGGTCTAGACGCGCCTCGTAATAATGACAGCCGATTTTAAGCCTCTACTTACGTGTTACTAAATGGACCGCACTGGTGCCGGTCCGGTGACAAATGGAAGCGAATTGGTTTTCTTCTCTTAATAGTCTCGATCAACACCTAGTAACCATGTAAGGCCAGTAGTATCCTTTGTGTTTTTAGCGGCGAAATAAAAACAAATAAAATGCAATCTAATCCGTTCTCAAACATTCTTTCAGGAAGCCTAATTGCGCTGGTGAATATATCGGTGGCTGTGTCTGTGGCTGCTCTGTTATTCGCACAGATTGATCCCCGCCTCTTGGTGCCGGGAATCTCTATCTTGTTAATTGGCACGTTAGTTACCGGTCTGGGTGGTTCGCTTTTTAGTGATTACAAGGCCGTCATTTGCTCGCCTCGAAATGGCTTGGTGCCAATATTTGCGGTAATGGTTGGTAGCATCTATACCAGCTTCGGCTCCCAATATTCCGTTGCAGCTGAAGCCACTATAATTGCTTCGATCATGGTGACAACGATGATCGCAGGTCTTTTTCTGCTGTTGCTGGGCCACCTCAAGATGGGCAATATAGTGCGTTATATTCCCTATCCTGTCACTGGAGGGTTCTTCGCCGGAATTGGTTATATTTTTGTACAAGGCGGGCTAACTGTTGCCGCTGGTGTGCAGCCGAGTTTTGAATCGCTAGCAGATGCCCAGTTTATTCAGCTGGTGGTCCCAGCCGTGGTGCTTGCCCTGTGTTTAATTATGGGGAAGATGTTTAAGAACAACAGTCTTTCTATGCCTGGTATCTTATCAATTTCAATCCTCATTTTTTATGGGGTATTGTTTTTAGCGGGTATATCTCAAGAACAGGCTATCGATAGTGGTTTGCTGCCAAAGATAGAGGAGACCGGGCCGCTTTTCCCTGTATTTCACTGGGACTACTTTTCGCAGATAGATTGGATCGTTATATCTGATCAGATCGGTGGAATTGTGGTTGTGTCATTACTCTGCTCGATGATGTTACTGCTTGATGTATCGGGTATTGAATTGATTGCTCGAAAAGATCTGAACCCGGATCACGAATTAAAGGTGATGGGATATACCAATGTCGTGAACGGTTTAGTCGGAGGTTTTCCGGGAGTTCACGACGTGTCTGACACGGCCTTAGTAGATAAAATTGGAGGCAAAGACCGGCTAACCGGTTTTGTTTACGTGGCCTTAGTTGCTGCAGCGATTTTTGCTGGCGCTGATTTTATGGAAATCGTACCGACCTTTATTTTAGGTGGCTTGCTGATTTACGTTGGTTTAGAGTTTTTGATTGAATGGGTATGGAAAGCCCGCGATGAGCTGCCATTCTCAGATTACGTAGTTGTCTTGATTATATTGGTGGTTATTATCTTTTCGGATATTCTGCAGGGAGTCACCATCGGTTTCTTCTTCGCTATAATTTTGTTCGTGATCAATTATTCACAGCTGAGTGTTATCAAGATAGAAACCAATGCTAGCGATCACGCTAGTAATGTCGATCGCGATCTTGAGACCCGTGAGCGTCTTAACAAAGAAGGCAATCGAGTTCTTATCTTAATACTTCAAGGGTTTATCTTTTTCGGCACAGTGGACAAGCTAGTGAATGCTATTCGCAGCCGAATTATGGATAAGGAAGGAAGTCGCTTCGACTACTTGGTTTTGGATTTCCACCATGTCAGCCAACTTGATACTTCAGCAATTGTAACCTTTAGTAAGCTGGCACAGTTAAGCGAGCGAGTTGGGTTTCATATCATTATTAGTAGCGCTGATGATAATTCTATCAAACAGCTGGTTAAGCATCGCTTCTTTACCTTTGCTGATCTTACCTGGGAAAGGCATTATAAAGAGCAACTGGATATCGCGGTCGACTGGTGTGAAAGACGAATTCTGGATGATCTTAAACTCAACGCTGAGGATCAAAATTTAAGTTTGCATGACATTATTCGGCGTATAGCCTACGATGAATCCGACGTACTTCGATTGGCTGATTTTTTCAAAATTGAGAATAGAAAAGCAGGTGAATATCTATTTCATGAAGGTGACGCTAGTCAAAGCCTCTACTTTGTAGGTTCGGGATCTGTAGTTGTTGTTATGAAAATCCCGGAGCAACAAGAAAAAATATTGAGGAAATACAAGGCCGGTGCAATCTTGGGTGAAATGGCTATTTACACCGGTGCAAACAGAACAGCTAGTGTTCGAATAGAAAATGATTCTGAGCTATTTCGTCTTGATAAAGAAAGAATGGAAGCGATGTCTCAGCAGTTTCCAGCGTCTACCGCCGCATTGCATGCCTACATTATCAGATTGTTATCGGAACGTCTCAGTAGAGCAAACCGTGAATTGAGTCGTTATATCTAAATTTTACAAATTGGCTGGGCTCGCCGGTAACAAAACGATAGGCACTAACTCTGCTCCCTGAAACCAATCGCCATCGATACGAATTATTTGATCTTTGTCATCGTTTAAACGGAGCCAGCCTGACACTTCAGCATCGAGCCGTGAAAATTTAGCGCTTATACGAAGGCCGTTGATTTCGACAGAATCTGCCGGCAAACCATAAATTCCGAGACCATCGCTTGTTAATTCGGCTTGTATCACACCTTGTTCTATTTCTAAGTTAAGCGCTATGTTCAACTCATCTCTATTGATTTTAAGTGAGGATTCCCAGGTGCCGACAAGAGTCGAAGTGTCCAGGGGCTCCTGTCCATTTGCTATCGTTGTAATGGGATTGACTATGATCAGTGCAATTAGAGCTATGGTGTTTAGTTTCATTCCAAGCAGTGTACTGTAGCTTAGCGTGCTTGAGCAATGGGCTACTGTGGTAGGTTTTTATCGCTGTTATTCTGTTATTTAGGCGCTTAGTTAAAGCGCCGGGGCCTGCAACTTTAGGATTTTAAGCTTTCCTTCTTTGAGATCAGTTTCTGTGTCTTGCTGCGCCCTAACCATCTCGGTTGCAACAACAGCAAGTGTTTCAAGTTCAGTGAAGTCCATTTTCTTCACTTCCAACATTAAATGGCCTCGTTTGGATTGATGAAAAAATAATAAAAACGTCGGCAGCGTATTCTGAAGCTTCGCGAAATTGCAGACTAACAATAGCAAGAGAATGACGGCGGTAAAGCTGCTGATAATAAATCTACTAATTTTAACATTCTGCCCAGCGACGCCGAATGAGCTGGGTTGGCGTGTCACTTAACTTGGTTAATTGTGCTTCCATTTAATAGGCAGCCTAGCGGGATATGCCCTTCAGACCGCTGTCAGGCGTTAGCCCAATATCCTGTGTTGAGACGACAGTTGGCAGCATTTATTTGCTGCCAACTGCCTAACAGAGAAACGTGTCCAGAGGCTGGTCAGCCAGCAATTCCTGGCGGAGTTACCGTTAGGTTTGCTGTCCTGGTATGGTGTAGCAAAGGACAAGCTGGAGCAGGAAGTCTTTTTCGTGGTGTCGTAATTGAAGCAACAATAAGCTTAATGATTTCAGGTTTTTTACTTTTAGAGCCTGCTCTAAGTCGTGCATGTCTCGGCGGAATTCACCTTGCTGACCGCTGGATTCATTGCTCTCTATGGCTAAGCGCAGATCAATTAGATCAGAAAACTGTTCCGGATATTGTTTGGAGCTCAGCGAATTGAATCTAACTGTGGCACGGCTAAAGCCTAACTTGAAAAAAATTCAAGCTCGTCGAGCTTGTCTTCAAGATTTTTTGCTCGGTGAGCAAACAGATTCACGTATTGGATGTCTTTTCGCAGCATGAAATCCTTTTCATGCCGCCGAAGGTGTAATACTCATTGTTGGGCTGCAACAGTAGAGTCGTGTCGTTCTGGGCTTCAATGAGTCGATTTGCAAGAAGACGTGGCTCAACGCACGTGTGAGCATAGCGATCAAGCAGATCCCGATTAGGGGTGCTAGGCGATGGTGAAGTGAGTTAAATGTCATGGGGTGCTCTATGTTGGCGCGTCTAATGGAAATGCAAATCTTGAGCGTGTAAAGGTCGAGCTTGCGGCGATTAAATTCATCGGGTTCTCGACTAAGTCTAGGCTAATGAGGCTCGGGATTCCGTTTAGGTCTTAAAAAAGGTAATCTGCTGGCTTCCAATTGGCGGTGTTTTCTGAGCCGAACGACAGTCCACCTCAATAATAGAGCACCCTCTTATTGTAATAGGGGAAATTTTCCAGCAACAAATTGATATTAGAAATTTTAAAGGATGTGGGGATCAAAATTTCCTTTCCTCAGCGTGAAGTTCGTATAGTAAGTTGAGCTGGGAATTCGGTTTGAATGGCCATCAATACACTTTTTAAATAATACAAGAGAGTCACTTAATAGCAGAGAGCTAATCAATACTAGGGAGTCGCTATGGATCGCAGGAAATTTCTTAAAAAATCAGCCACATTAAGCGTGACGCATT
>MDTF01007993.1_pt1 | contig 27658 bp, 24 predicted proteins | sample 811191 | NCBI WGS metagenome assembly MDTF01 (sample SAMN05326649, study PRJNA326480) | marine metagenome | isolation source: seawater | place: Southern Ocean | collected 2011 | reverse complement strand
GCTTCCTCATCGTAGTTACAAGCTAATTCATCTGTACATCCTAGAACTTCAGCACATGAAGAACCATCTCCTCCACATACACCACAGTCATCGAGAACAGATGTTCCGTTTACAACGCCAGCACAATCTAAACAAGTTGTATTATCTCCTGCACATACACCACAGTCATCAAGAACAGAATCTCCACCGCAATCTCCATTACAATCTTCTTCTAAACAAGAATCAAGACTGATAGAGGCGTTTGGATCATAGTTACATGCCTCTGGAATTGTACAACCAGCGCAAGAATCAAAATCACAATCTCCAGCTACTGTAGCTGTAGAATCATAATTACATGCCCCAAAATCCATACATCCTGTACATGAAGAATTATCTCCATCACATACTGCGCAGTCATCTAAAACAGCACTTCCACCGCAAAGACCATTACAATCTTCGTCTAAACAAGTATCATTACTAACAGTAGCTGCAGGATCAAAATTACAAGCTGTTACCTCAGTACAACCCTCTATAGCCGCTATAGGATAAGTCAAACCTAAACCTTCATCTACATTCCAATAATATTGGTGTGGAGTATTGCTAGTACCCTCACCTGGTAAATTCTCAAGGATTAAAGGACTAAAATTAAAACTAAAGTCACCATCAGTAGTAAACTGACCAATTAGAACTGAATTATTTACACCTACACCGTATCCGTTAGATGTTCCAGCTGCATTAAATCCGCTATTCAAAGCAATCCAAGCTCCTCCCGTAAAGGTATTAATGAGAATATCCTCTCCCGCTTGAAATGCAGCAGTCCAATTAGCATTGGCGTCTTGGAATACTGTAGTAGACCCACCAGAGGAAGGTACAGCACCATCAGGATTAGCTCCAGTTATCGGAGTTCCATATGTCGCATCTGTTAAGTTACCAATGGTAACACCTGAACTATACTTTAAATCTTCAAAACCTGGAATTGATGTAAGAAAATTACTAATCCCACTTAACAATTCAGAAGAGTGACCATTAACTCTGTGAAAACTAGTACTAGAGGAAAAGTTCAACGGGTTCGTGTCACTTCCAGTAATACTGGTAAGGAAGTCAGTCTCGTTTACAGTGTTAACAAAAACTCGGTAAGTAGTTTTACCCGCAAGATCGGGTATAGATCCATCATGCACTATTTGGTCTACGGTGACATTCGTCATCTGCCCGTAAGACATGCCGCACCAGCACAAGCAAGCAAGGATAATTGGTAAAAGTTTTTTCATAACAGTTTAGAGTTTTATCTAGACTTTTCAGTTAAAGCCTATGACAAAGATATAAAAAATACGTGACAAATAATTGTGAATATTTTTTATATCCTAAAAACAAAATAATTCATCGAATAAATCGTCATTTTAATCGAATTTATCCGACACAATACACGCGAAACATTAAGAAGAAATATTTTTTTGACAAAAAACTCAAGCTATATAAAGAAATAGAATCATTTATATTATATTTGCGCCCCAATTCGGTGCTATAGCTCAGTTGGTAGAGCAACGGACTGAAAATCCGTGTGTCCCTGGTTCAAATCCAGGTAGCACCACAAAAAAAACGCCTCACATTGAGGCGTTTTTTTTTGAATACTAATTCTTAATAAGATACTGAGTCTTATTTCAAAACAGAAGGTTATTCCTTAAATTTGACAATTAATGAATTTTAAGGCAACAGAAATATCTCACCTTATCAATGGTGTGATACTAGGGAATGAGGACATCCATGTAGATGGATTCAATGGAATAGAGCTCGCTCAAGAAGGTGATATTACCTTCTGCGATAACGACAAATTCCTAGAACAAGCGATACATTGCAACGCAAGTATTATAATCGTTTCTCAAGAATTAGATACTACTCTATTCAATCTTTCAAAACATAGCTTAATTATAGTTGACAACCCACGGATGGGCTTAGCAATCTTATTATGGCATTATAAAACCATCACTAATCCCTACAAAGGAATTTCTGAACACGCTCAAATCTCTGAATCTTCCACTGTAAGCGATTCCTCTTATATTGGTTCTGCTGTAATCGGAGAACATTCTGTAATCGGGGAAGATTGCAAAATTCATGATGGAGTAGTAATAGGCCGGTCGATTAAAATAGGCAAGAACTGTGTTTTTCACTCAGGAGTGAGAATATTAGATGAGTGCATAATAGGCGATGATGTTACAATTCAGGCTAATGCTATAATAGGTAGTGATGGATTTGGGTTTGTTCCTAATTCTTCTAATTCATTTATGAAAATTCCACATATAGGAAATGTAATATTGGAGGATCATGTAGAAATAGGAGCAGGTACATGTATAGACCGAGGAACCATGGGCTCAACTATAATTAGAAAAGGGGTCAAACTAGACAACTTAATCCAAGTAGCTCATAATGTAGAAATCGGTGAAAACACTGTTATCGCTGCGCAAACGGGAATAGCCGGGTCAACTAAAATCGGCAAGAACTGCATGATAGGCGGGCAGGTAGGCATTGTAGGACATATCTCGATAGCAGATGGTGTTAAAATAGCAGCCCAAAGCGGAGTAGGACATAGCATTACAGAAGAAAATATGATTATTCAAGGTTCTCCATCTCTTAAAATAAGGGATTATAAAATGTCATACGTTGGATTTAAGAAACTTCCAGAGATTATGAAAGAACTTCATAATCTTAAGAAAGAAATAATTGAATTAAAATCAAATAAATAAATTGGTAAAGCAAAGAACCTTGTCAGCTCCTGTGAAACTATCAGGAATAGGACTCCATACAGGAGCAATTTGTGAAATAGAACTTTGTCCTGCACCTGAAAATCATTGGTATAAATTTCAGCGAGTCGATTTAGAAAACGAGCCAATCATAGAGGCATCCGCTCTAAATGTAAGCACCACAAGAAGAGGCACAACATTAGCAAAGAATGGAGCTGAAGTGAACACTGTAGAGCATCTATTGGCCGCACTTTACGCTTCGGAAGTAGACAATGTTCTTATCAAAATAAATGGTCCAGAAATCCCTATTCTAGACGGAAGCGCTAAACATTTCATAGCAGCTGTAGAGGCTACAGGAATTACAGAACAGTTAGCAGAAAGAAACTTCATCCATATAGAAGAGACTATTCCTTTCGAAATAACTGAAATAGAAGCGGAGTTTTTAGCTGTCCCAACTCTCGGAGATGAATACCGGATAACAGTTATGGTAGATTACAAATCTCCTGTCCTAGGGACTCAACATGCTAGCATGTATAAGCTTGAGGATTTCAAAACTGAAATTAGCGGTTGCAGAACTTTTGTCTTTTTAAAAGAAGTATCCGCATTGGCTCAAGCGGGATTAATAAAGGGAGGGGATTTAGACAATGCTCTGGTATTAGTAGAAAGAGAGTATACTCAAGCTGAGATAAAAGCAATCTTAGATTTGGTGGGCAAACCCGACTTAGAGGTTAAAGTTGAGGTTGGTTATTTAAATTCTTCTAAACCCATTTTTCAAAACGAACCTGCACGACACAAGCTATTGGACATAGTAGGTGATTTAGCGCTTACTGGAAAGTTTATTAAAGGACACATTTTAGCCGCTAGGCCAGGGCATTATTCAAATGTTGAATTTGCTAAAAAGCTCATAGAGTATGATAGGTCTAAGAGAGGTAGATTCGATATTGATCTAACGAAAAAACCTTTGTATGACATCAATCAGATTACAAAGATGCTCCCTCATCGGTATCCGTTTTTATTAGTAGATAAAATAATGGAGATGGATGAGAAGGAAATCATAGGTGTTAAGAACATCACCATGAATGAGCCTTTTTTTACTGGTCACTTCCCTGAAAACCCGGTAATGCCTGGTGTACTTCAACTAGAGGCTATGGCTCAGGTAGGAGGAATATTCGCATTGAGTTCATTAGATAATCCTGAAAAATACAGTACCTACTTCTTAAAAATAGATAACGTAAAGTTTAAACAAAAGGTCTTACCTGGCGATACCATAGTTTTTAGGCTTAAACTAGATTCACCTATAAGAAGAGGCCTTGTTAATATGAGCGGTGTAGCTTATGTTAACGGAAAGCCTGTGAGTGAAGCATCTATGCTAGCACAAATAGTCAAAGACAAATAAAATTTAGCCATATCATGAATAGTATTCATTCAAATGCGCAGATAGGAGAGGGAACTACAGTAGGAGCTTTTTCTGTAATAGAAGAAAATGTACAGATTGGTACAAACTGCTGGATAGGTCCTAATGTAACCATTATGAATGGCGCTAGAATTGGTAACAATTGTCGGGTTTTTCCTGGTGCCGTGATTAGCGCTGTTCCCCAGGACCTGAAGTATGACGGTGAAGACACACTAGCCGAAATAGGCTCTAACACTACCATAAGAGAATGCGTTACAATAAATAAAGGAACCACAGACAGAAACACCACTAAAGTTGGAGACAACTGTCTGCTAATGGCCTATGTGCACGTAGCTCACGACACTTTTGTAGGGAATAACTGTATTATCGCTAATAGTGCGAATATAGCAGGACATGTTGATATCGAAGACTGGGTTATAATAGAGGGCGTAGTAGCCATTCAGCAATTTGTAACCATAGGCCAGCATGCATTTATTGGAGGTGGAAGTCACGTCAGGAAAAACGTCCCTCCTTTTATTAAAGCTGCTAGAGAGCCCCTTTCTTATGTAGGAGTGAACTCAATAGGCCTAAGAAGAAGAGGATTCGAAAATGAGGTAGTCACCAGCATAGAAGACATATATAGAGCTTTGTACGTTCACAGCAATAACATCACTCAAGCGGTAAAAGCTGCTGAGATGGAACTTCCTAGTAGTAAATCAAAGGATCTAATTCTAAACTTCATAAGGAACAGTGATAAGGGAATTATTCGCGGACCTTTTTAAATTTATAACTTCTGGAAATCACTCTAGACAATATCACTCATTCTTATAAAGGGAATGACGTTTTTTCATCTCTTTCAAAAAGATTTGCAGCTAACTCGAGAACCGTTATCCTAGGGAATAATGGTTCGGGTAAGTCTACGCTATTAAAGATCATAAGCTCATTCATTACTCAAAGCAAAGGTCAAGTCATATACACAAAGGATGGAAATCTAGTCCCGACAGATTTAATCCCTTTCCAAATATGCTGCTGTAGTCCTTTTATAGAACTCGAAGAAAATTATAGCTTAGATGAACTCTTCGATTTTCATTTTTCGCTCAGGACACTTAAAGCTGGCTATTCCAAGGAAAAATTTTTCGAGCTTTGCTATCTCTCCGATGCTCAATTTAAAAAAGTAAAGGAACTCTCTAGCGGAATGACACAACGCTTAAAGCTGGCTTTTACATTTCTTACTGAATCTAGTTTAATACTTTTAGATGAGCCATGCATGAACCTAGATAAAAATGGTATCGAGATGTACACTTCGTTCATTAAAAATCTAGGAGACAAAACCACTCAAATAGTGGCTAGCAACTCTATTTTAGTGGAGTACGAACATTGCAACGCTGAGATAACACTCTAAAAAGGCTATACTCTTCTTTACCAGTATTTCTCTTTTATATTCTGCGACAGACCTAAATCTTACATCAGAAGAGTACGACAGAGAAGTCTCTATAAAAACCCGGACTACACAACCCTTCGTTTTTAGTCAAGGACTAATTCTGAGCCATCCCAAAACATTTCTATCTGACAGAAAGTAGTGTCCCTGAATTGATTTATCAGTAGTTATTTCATCTCTAGATTTCTTGTTTACATTCTGTTGAATGAATTCTATAGTCGATCTATTAGCCGAAGTTACTATGGCTACATGACCATATTCTCCAGCAAAAACGAGAATATCACCCGAAGAAGGAATGCTTGCTCCATTATTCTTAAACTGAATTAAACCTCGAGAAGCATTAAATTCTCCGTGCGGAACACTCTCATCATAATAATCAACTGCATTACCCAAATCAGAAGGCATCTTGTGACCGTAGATTTCTAAATAATACCGTCTAACAAATTCTACACACTGCCATTTCACTCCTAACTCATATCCCTCGTCAGTATAATATACCCCATGAATACCTGCAGAAGTTCCATTATAATAAACGGAAACACCATTAAAGGAGTCTAACTCCTCCCCTATCTCATAGTATTGAAAAGGAAAGTCGAAATGGTAAGAAAGACTTACAAATATGACTGCCACAGCTAAGAATGACGACATTACTACTGCCCTCAATTTTGATGCGATTCTTTTAATAAGTCATTTACTGTTTTAACCGGGTTAAAAGTCTCTGTAGGAACTTCTACAAACACAGAATTCCAATTAGCCATGGCTCCGTTCCACAATCCTGGAAGTTCTAGGGTTTTTATCTCTTTTCCCTTATAATTCTTAATGGAAGTGAAAAAGGAATTTTTATCTATAAATTCTGATAAATCGTATTTCTCAGATTTATAATTCTTAACACCACACACAATATCCACAGGGTTAAAATGAGTGGCAATTTTTAATGCTTTGATGTGGTTAGAGTTTGTTTTATCCAACTCTGCAGCTTCTACTATTTGTAACGAAGTTCCCGTATTCTTGTCTTTGACATAAAAAGGACCTCCACCAGGCTGCCCCTGATTTATTACCATTCCACATACCCGAATTGGCCTAAACAATAACTCTTTTAAATTGCTTTCACTCAGATTCGCGTATCCGAAGGTATCAGACAAAAAACTCATCGCTTCATCGGAATAAATCCCTTCATCTACTTGTCTTTGAAAATGAAATATCTTCTTAGACAGTTTAACTAAATAGCCCCCTAATATTTGCTTCCATCTCGATTGCATTTCCTGAGCAGACTCTTTCACCACATTGTCAATATTTTTAATAAAGATTACATCGGAATCTATTTCGTTTAAGTTATAAATGAGAGCCCCATGTCCTCCCGGTCTAAAGAAGGTGTTTCCTAATTCATCTCTCACCATTTCTCTAGCCATGTCCAGCGCTACAGTATCCGTTTCAGGCCTTTGTACTGAGTAACCTACGGTAATATCGCCCCTATTTAGCGTAGCAATATAGGCCGCTAACATTTCTTCAACCTGCATTCTATGAGATGGAGAAACGGTAAAGTGAATCTGAATTTTACCGTTTTTACAGGCATACTTAACAGCTTCATTTACGTGAACCTGAAAAGGGTTAAGACTAGTTTCCACCTTATGAAAAGGAACTAATCCTTTTGGTGAATTAGCGTAATTTAACCCCGAGGGTTTTAATATTAAATCAGAAAGGTCTTGATATCGTTGATTAGCAATAAGCTCTCTAAGATCCAAATGATAAAGGTCATTACATTTTTCTCTCAATTCAGAAATAAAAGGAAAGTCATGTATTCTTTCTAAAAACTCACTTACTAGGGCGTTTTCCCTTTCTGATAAATCATGAACATGTTTGAACATTCTGCTGGCAGCGCCTGAAGCAGGGACAAATTTCATAACCTCTCCACTGTATTCTTCATACTCTTTGGTAAGTGAGTTTCTTTCGGACTCATTTATCCTATCGATTCCGTCACCAATAGACGCAGCGCGATCAATATCAGCAAATCTCTCTTCTTTTTCTAAAGCCCTAATTTGGTTTTCAATAGGAAAAAATAACTTTTCAGTATCCATCTAAACTCAGTTCTGTTCGAGTGGAAAGTTAAGACATAAAAAAACCTAATGGAAACGCTCCATTAGGTTTGGTTAACTTGTATTTGTTTAGGTTTATGCTTGTTCTTTTAAAAGGCACTCCAGCTGGACTGAGATACCATTATAATCTTCTACAACTCTCGACACTAAATCTTCTAACATCGCTCCTTTATCACCGTTTTTTGACTTTTTTTCGATTTCTAAAACCAGAGCTTCCATGTCTTTTAGCCCTAGCATAGCTATGCTAGACTTGGCCTTATGAGCTAAAGGGTGAAGCGCACTAAAATCAGCCCTTACGACACATTCCTGCATTTCATTAAAGTAATCAGGCACTTGTTTTACAAACATTGAAATAATCTGATGTATCATCTCTTTGTTTCCTTGAAAAACTTGATTTAAGTATGACAGGTCAAAAGAAGGATACTCATTTTTATCATCTATTATCATTAAACATTGGGGTTGATGTTTCTCTATTTACGGGTTTAGTTCAAAAATAGTTTCGGAAGATTACATAAAATTTACCCCGTTAGGTTTTTAGCATTAGTCTATTTGTATTTTAGCATTCGATTCACTATCCATGAAAAACATTTTAGTTACAGGAGGCGCGGGATTTATAGGCTCACACACCATATTAGAGCTCATTAAAAGTGGCTTCAATCCTATAATTTTAGATAACTTCTGTAATTCTGAGCGATTTATCATCGATAATCTAAAGGACTTAACAGGAAAAAAAGATTTAAAAGTATACGACGCGGACTGCACTATTAAAGCTGAGGTAACAGCGGTTTTTAGGAAAGAGTCTATAGATGGGGTAATTCATTTCGCGGCTTACAAAGCTGTGGGAGAATCATTTTCTAAACCATTAGAATACCATAAGAACAATGTCAACTCCCTTACTGTTCTTTTAGAGTGCATGAACGAATTTGAGGTTACTAATTTGGTTTTCTCTTCAAGCTGCACTGTTTATGGAGACACTAAAGATTCTCCAGTTGGTGAGAATTCGATTAAGAATGCTCCTACCTCTCCATACGGTCGCACAAAGGCTTATTGCGAAGCTATTCTAAAAGATAACAACAGCTCTGACGGATGTAACTTAAATGCTGTAATGCTCCGTTATTTCAATCCAATCGGAGCACATCCATCTGGTAAGCTAGGAGAACTTCCACTCGGCCCACCAAACAATCTAGTTCCTTATATCACACAAACAGCTATTGGAATAAGAGATAAACTGACCATCTTCGGAGAGGATTACAATACACCAGACGGAACCTGTGTAAGGGATTATATTCACGTAGTAGATGTAGCTTTGGCTCATGTATCAGCACTCCACTGGGTTCATACGCAAGAAAAAGTGTTAGAAGCATTTAATCTAGGTTCGGGAAAAGGAGATTCTGTATTACATGTAGTGAAAACTTTCGAAGAATGTACAGGAGAAAAAATTAATTACTCGGTAGGCTCAAGAAGAATAGGCGATGTTTCTACTGTCTATGCTGATCCATCAAAAGCAAAAAAGATGTTAGGCTGGGAGACTCAATTTACACTAAGTGATGCTTTAACTCATGCGTGGAAATGGCAGAAACAACTTTCGAAATAAGCATTTAAAAAAAAACTTCGTTACATACCATAAGGTAATTAACAAGAAAACCGATTAAACTCCCTACTAAGACCTCCATTAAAGTGTGGTGGCCAGTATAGATTCTAGAAGCACCTACCAGACCGAGCACACCAGCCAAGAGGCTTATCCAAAAGTATTCGTTGAACGTATCATTAAACTGGTACATATGTGAAAAGGCACAGATAGCACCCAAAACGCCACTGGCGCCAAGAGCATGAATACTAATTTTAAATCTGAATGATACTACAATAGCGATCACTAAAGAACAAATCACACCGCAAAACATGCTGTATATATCTGAGGGCAGATAACCATTACCAAGCTTAAATCTGAGCAGCACATATGTCACCCCAAAATAAAAGAGCATTAGTAAAAAAGGTAGATAACGTTCTTTTCTGTTAGAAACTTGAATGTCACTGATAATTTTTCTGGACACCATTGTTCCAATGCTAATAGCCGGGGCAAACACATTTACAGCCATAACGATTAGGAGGAAGTCTTTAATTTTTGGGTCTATAGCGAAATAAATGTAGCCTACATAATACATCGCTATGAGCGTGCCATAAAGAGGCATGAAAAGAGGATGAAATACCACAGCTACAACTCTAAAAAAATCTTTCATTTACAGCTCCTTTCTTAGTCTGGCTACTGAAATGTTTAATTGCTCTCTATACTTAGCTACTGTTCTTCGAGCTATGTTATACCCTTTATCCTTAAGAACTTGACACAGCTTCTCATCAGTCAGCGGCTTCTTTTTATCTTCATCATCTACCGCCTCTTGAAGTATTTTCTTTACTTCTCTAGTAGAAACTTCTTCACCGGAATCTGTACTTAAAGACTCTGAAAAGAAAGACTTAAGAAGAAAGGTTCCATAAGGAGTCTGCACATATTTACTATTAGCTACTCTACTCACGGTACTGATATCCATATGAACAATTCCAGCTATATCTTTCAATATCATTGGCTTTAACTTGGTCTCATCTCCCGTAAGAAAGTACTCTTTTTGAAACTCCGCTATAGCATTCATTGTGAACAATAAAGTCTGTTGTCTCTGCTTAATAGCATCTATGAACCATTTGGCTGAGTCTATTTTTTGTTTGACAAACTGAATAGCTTCCTTCTGCTTTTTATCAGGCTTACCGTTAGTAGCAGCATACCCTTTTAACATTTCATTGTACGACCTGCTAACTTTCAAATCAGGAGCATTACGCTGATTTAAATTTATTTTCAGTTCATCGTCATCAGCTGATAACATAAAATCAGGAACCACTGCAGCTATAGATTTAGCCGTCTCTTTAGAAGTATTACCGGGTTTAGGATTAAGTTTTACTATTTCCTCAATCGCACTTTTTAAGACCTCATCATCAATCTCCATTCTTTTCAGAATTTTGTCATAATGTTTCTTTGTGAACTCTTCAAAATACTTACCTAGCACTTCCTCTGCAACCTTCAACTCTAGACTATTTCTCGACTTCCTTTGCAATTGAATTAAGAGACATTCTCTTAAATCTCGTGCTCCTACTCCCGGAGGGTCAAAAGACTGAATAATCCTTAGAATGTCTTCTAAAGCCTCCTTTGTTGTCATAACATTCTGAGAGAAAGCTAAATCATTTACTATGGCCGGAAGCTCCCTTCTTAAGTACCCAGAATCATCAAGATTACCGATGACATGCTCAGCCAATTGTTTTTGCTCTTCTGAGATATTCTTGAGCCCTAATTGCGTGTTTAATAGATCCCTAAATGTAACCCCACTTCCTACCGGTATGTCTGTATCTTCTGTTTCTGCACCATGATTATTAATACTTAATTTATAATCTGGCGTCTCATCGTCTTGTAGGTAGTCTGAAATATCAAAATCCTCGTCAGTGTTAGTCTCTTCGGCTTCATCTGCCTCTTGAAGATCCTCTTCCAACTCTTCCTTACCTTCATCTAATGCTGGATTTTCCTCCAATTCTTCCTTAATACGCTGCTCTAGAGCTATAGTAGGGACCTGTAAAAGCTTCATCAACTGAATCTGTTGAGGAGATAGCTTTTGGAGTAATTTATGCTGTAAACTCTGTCTTAACATACTCTAAATATAAGTTTAAAACTCTGCATTCTGCGGAGTTCGAGGAAATGGAATTACATCTCTAATATTGGTCATTCCTGTCACAAACATTATAAGCCTTTCAAATCCTAGGCCAAATCCGCAATGCTTAGCCGTTCCGAATTCTCTAGTTTCTAAATACCACCACACATGCTCTTCTGGTATATTAAAATCGGCACATTTCTTTTTCAGGACATCGAGTCTTTCTTCTCTTTGACTTCCTCCTATAATTTCACCTATTCCTGGCGCCAAGACATCCATGGCAGCCACGGTCTTCCCATCATCATTTTGGCGCATGTAAAACGCTTTGATTTCGGCTGGATAATCAGTAATAATCACTGGCTTTTTGTAGTGCTTTTCTACTAAAAAACGCTCGTGCTCACTACTGAGGTCTACTCCCCATTCGACAGGGTATTTAAATTTCTTCTTTTTGTAAGGCTTAGAGTTCATAAGGACTTTTATAGCCTCTGTATACGTGATTCTTTCGAAGTCATTAGAAGTGACAAATTCTAGTCTAGAAACCAAATCCAATTCATTTCTTTCTACTTGAGGCTTAGATTTCTCATCATTTAGTTCTTTTTGCTTCAAGAATTCCAAATCCTCTTTGCAATGCTCTAAAGCATAATTCAAACAGTACTTTAAAAAATCTTCCGCTAAGTTCATGTTATCATCCAAGTCAGCAAAGGCCATCTCAGGTTCTATCATCCAAAACTCTGCTAAATGTCTAGAAGTATTCGAGTTTTCTGCTCTAAACGTAGGACCAAAAGTGTAAACATTCCCTAAAGCCATAGCTCCCAGTTCTGCCTCAAGTTGACCCGATACCGTCAGATTAGTTTCCTTTCCGAAAAAATCCTTACTCTCATCTATAGCTCCGTTTTCATCTCTAGGAATATTCTCCAAGTCGAAATTAGTTACTCTAAACATTTCTCCTGCCCCTTCAGCATCAGAACCAGTGATGATAGGTGAATGAAGATGAAAAAATCCGTGGTCGTTAAAGTACTTATGAATCGCAAAGGACATCGCATGCCTTATTCTAAAAACAGCTGCAAAGGTATTTGTCCTAAACCTTAGGTGGGCTTTTTCTCTTAGAAACTCCATAGAATGACGCTTCATTTGCATAGGAAACTTCTCTGGATTAGCCTCCCCTAGAATCTCCAATTCCTCGGCTACTAATTCAGTAATCTGACCTTTCCCTTGAGATTCCAGCAATTTGCCTTTCGCTCTTACAGCTGCACCAGTACTGAGCTTTTTCATAAGCTCTTCAGAAACTACTCCTTCGTTTACTATTACTTGTAAATTCTGAATAGTGGAGCCATCATTAACACTCAGAAATTGATTATTTCTAAAAGTTCTAACCCATCCATAAATTTCTATATCTGAACCAATGTGCTCAGCCGTTATAAATTCTTTAATTCTCTGCTTATATCCAATCATAATTTTAAGGTAAAAATTAGCATTGCAAAGAAAGAAAATAGAAGCATTAGAATAGCCGATATTCTCTATTTATTCTTTTGGTCACTTTCTAGGACGCCATCTCTTAATCTCACTATCCTGTGCGCATAGTTAGCTATACCTTCCTCATGAGTCACTAAAATTATTGTATTACCCGCTTTTTGGATGTCCTCGAAGAGTTCCATAATTTCAAAAGAGGTTTGAGAATCCAGGTTTCCTGTAGGTTCATCCGCCAAAATAATAGAAGGCCTATTCACTAAAGCTCTTGCCACCGCCACACGCTGCCTTTGACCACCACTTAATTCATTTGGCCTATGATCCATTCTATCCGCTAGACCCACTTGATCTAATACTTCCTTACCTCTCTTTATCCTTTCTGCCTTACTCGTTCCGTTATATATTAATGGAAGAGTGACATTATCCAATGCGGTATATCTCGGAAGAAGGTTAAATGTTTGGAAAATAAATCCTATTTCTTTATTCCGGATTTCAGCGAGTTCATCATCTATCAATGAACTTACGTCAGGCCCATTTAGGTAGAACTTCCCTGAAGTTGGACTATCTAAACAACCCAAGACATTCATAAGAGTAGACTTACCGGAGCCCGAAGGACCCATCAGCGCCACATATTCATTTTTAGAGACAGAAAGAGAGAACCCATTAAGCGCCTTAACCACCTGATTTCCTACTTTATATATTTTAAAAATATTCTCTACTCTAATTAAATCTGACATACCTCAAATATACTTTTTCCCTTTCCCTATGAGACAATGGTACCTCTTAGAGTATGTTAAAATAGGTTATTAATAATTGGTTTTAATTCGTCATAAAAGGGCTAAGAAATTTTAGACCACTTTTTATCTATCTTTCACGGATATACTTAGCAAACCCCTTATCATGAATAAATGCCTTCTAATACTACTCATAATTTCCTTTTCCGCTCACGTTAATTCTCAAATAATAATTGATCAAACCGTAACACCAGAAGACGCGGTTAATAATATATTATTGGGCTCAGGAGTAATCGCTGAGAACATCACTTTCAGTGGTGACCTGAATCAAATAGGCTCTTTCATTGCCAATGGATCAAACGTTCCATTAGGAGAAGGGGTGATTTTAGGAACAGGAAACGTAAACTTCGCTTCAAGCCCCGACTTTTTTGATGAAGACATTCCAGGTCCAGGTGGCAATAACAACACTGGTGGTGGTGCGGGAGGAGGAAATTTTGGAGTAGGTGATCCAGATTTACAAATCATAGCCAACGTGGACGTAAATGACGCTGCCATTCTTGAATTTGATTTTGAAGCTACAGGAGACACAGTTCAGTTCAACTTCGTTTTCGCTTCTGAAGAATATCCAGAATATGTTTGCGGTACAGTTAACGATGCTTTTGGGTTCTTTTTAAGCGGTCCCGGCATAGACGGTGGTGGTGTTTATGAGGATAACGCTATTAACCTTGCACAAATCCCAGATACTGATCCTCCAGTTCCTGTGACCATCAACTCAGTTAACCCAGGAGTAGCTGGAGCTAATGGACAAGAGGTGAATTGCGATGACATCGATTTAAACTGGTCAGATTATAACATCTATTATATCGCCAATGACACTCAAAATACGGATCCTAGTATTATCGAATATGACGGATTCACAGTAGTATTAACCGCTAAATCTGCAGTAGAATGTGGTGGACAATATCATATTAAAATGGCTATTGCAGATGGAGGAGATACTGCATTTGATTCTGCCGTTTTCCTTCAAGCTGGCTCATTTGAGTCCAGTGCCGTTGAAATATCCAGCACTGCTGCGATTGCAGGAAATTTAACTTTCGCTGGCGACTCTGTTATCGTTGAAGGGTGTAATAACGCACAATTTTCTTTCTTCAGGCCGAACACTGATTTAGCAGATACTATTCGTTTTGAAATTTCAGGAAGTGCCGAAAACATGACTGACTACGAAAGCATAGCAGATAGCATAATAATTCTACAGGGAGAATCAGAAGGCTTCATTACAATTGAGGCGTTTGATGACAATATCGTTGAAGGTTATGAAACCCTTATTATTACCTATATCTATGAAAACGGTTGTGGAGTATTGGACACAGCATCCAGTCAACTATACATAGCAGACTACGTGCAGCCCACCGTTACCTTAAATGACATAATGGCGCCATGCCCTGGAGACGATATCACACTAATTTCAGAAACAACAGGATTTGGAGGATTTACGTATTTATGGAGTGACAACAGTAATAACCAAAACTTAGTCGTCTCACCAAGTGAAACTACCGTTTATTCAGTCACCGTGACAGACATCTGCGGCACTGAAGTCACTGATGATGTCACTGTCACTATTGGAGATGAGCTTGAGGTAATTACTAACGGGGGATCAAGTGGATGCCCAGGATCACCTGTAGATATAAGCATCGAAGTTTCTGGTGGATTTCCTGATTACACTTATGACTGGCAAGATGATGGAGGAATCACTCCTTCTAATACATTCTCTCCTTTGACTTCTGAAAGCTTCACAGTAACCGTTTTTGACCAATGCTCTAGTCAAGATATTGAGGTGTTTATAGATGTAGCCCAACTTGATAACATTACTGCCATTTATAATGACACATTATGTGTAGGAGTTTCTAATCCTTTTGTGAATTTATCGGGCGGGACTAACACCTATTCATATGAAATTTTAAACGTGTTAAGTGAACTACAGTCCAGCGCAGTGAGTATTTCTGAAACTGATAACTCAACGAATTATACGGGTAATACTCCCGGTTTATTTGAAATCGTAATTACCGATGCCTGTCCTTCAGTAAATTCATTCAGTGCTTTCGTTTGGTTCGAAGGGTGTAACACCGTTTTCCCAAATGTATTCTCGCCTGACAATGACAGCGAAGCCCTTAATGAGACTTTCCAAGTAATAGGACTTGAGGCTTTCCCTGGCTCTAGTATGACCATCTTCAATAGATGGGGAACTGTCGTTTATGAAGACACCAACTATAATAACAGCAGAGCATGGGATGGAAAGAGTAGTTCTGGAGACAATCTACAAAACGGAACTTATTTCTACGTATTCAAACGTTCCGATGGAGAAGAATTTGACGGAAGCATTACACTATTCAGGAAATAAAACTTTCTTGATAAAAAATAGGCTTCTAACAGCTTATTTTTTTATGAAAGATTTTCCAGTCATCTCTACTGGCTGAGCTACTTCCAATAAATCTAATACTGTAGGAGCCACATCAGCTAATTTTCCACTTGTGATTTCTTTATAGTCTGTTCCCAAAAGAAATACGGGAACAGGGTTCGTAGTATGGGCAGTGTGCACAGAACCATCTGAGTTCTGTGTTTTTTCAGCATTTCCGTGGTCAGCTATAATTATAAGTGCATATCCTTTAGAAAGGGCTAGTTCACATACCTTTTTAGCTTCTACATCTGTAGCTTCCACTGCTTTTACTACAGCTTCAAAAACTCCTGTATGTCCTACCATATCGGGATTAGCAAAGTTCAAACAGAAGTAATTAGGTTCGTTCACTTCTATCTCCTCCATAATTTTACTAGAAACATCTGAAGCACTCATTTCTGGCTGAAGGTCGTAAGTAGAAACCTTAGGAGAACTAGCCATTAATCTCGTTTCACCTTCAAACACTTGTTCCCTTCCTCCAGAGAAAAAGAACGTAACATGCGGGTACTTCTCTGTTTCAGCTATTCTCACTTGAGTTAAACCAGCTTTAGAAATAACCTCCCCTAGTGTGTTTTCTAAATTATCTTTTTCAAAAACTACATTCACCCTTTTATAAGTCGGGTCATACTTCGTCATAGTTACATAATGAAGACTCAATGGCTTCATCCCGAACTCTGTAAATTCTTCTTGAGTGAGTGTCTGAGTAATTTCACGACACCTGTCTGTTCTGAAATTAAAACAGATTACCGCATCTCCTTCATTTATTCTGCCATCTCCATTACCTATTACAGAAGGATTCACAAACTCATCTGTAATTTTATCTGCATAATTGTTTTCTAAACAGTCAGTTACAGAAGCATACTTATCACCCGTACCCGAAATCATCAAATCATAGGCTTTCTTCACCCTTTCCCACCTCTTATCTCTATCCATGGCATAATACCTTCCTATCACACTTACTACCTTTCCCTTAGTAGCGTTGCAATGGGCTTCTAAATCAGCTAAAAAAGCTTTTCCTGAATCCGGGGCTGTATCTCTACCATCAGTAAATGCATGGATATATAACTTATCGAAATCTTCCTTCTCTGCCATTGTACACAGCGCCTTTAAATGCTCTAAAGAGCTATGCACTCCACCGTTCGACACTAACCCCATTAAATGAATAGGCCTGTCATTTTCTTTGGCGTACTTGAAAGCGTTTTTCAACACTTCTAGATCAAAAAATTCTCCAGAGGAAATACTTCTATTTATCTTCACTAAGTCCTGATAAACCACTCTACCTGCACCTATGTTCATGTGACCTACTTCGCTATTGCCCATCTGTCCTTCTGGCAACCCTACAAACTCACCATCTGTTCTTAACTCAGCATTAGGAACCGATTCATAAAGACTACCGACAAAAGGAGTTTTAGCCTTGAAAATAGCGTTAGAGTCTACATTCTCTCCATGACCCCAACCATCTAATATTATCAGTCCTACTTTCTTTTCCATCTTATGAGTTTTCAGTCAAATGTACAGATTTAAGCGGCTTAGAACTTGAAATGAAAATGCTGCTTTTCAATTCCTTTCCTAAAAAAAACAAGCCCAAATTTATAGCAGTTTATACTTAAAGAGATTTCAGGTTTAGAGATGATTTCATCCCAAGCCTTTTTCATGTTTGGTGACCAGTTAATGTCATCAAACATAAGCACTGAATGCTCTTCAGTATTGGGTAAAATCTGCTCGTAATTCCACATAGTACCCTCGTAACTGTGGTTTCCATCTATGTAAGCCATATCTACCACCCTAATTTTGTCCAGTACTTTAGGAAGAGAGTCTAGGAAATTACCAACCTCCAATTTCACATTTTCTACGTCTAACTCTTTGTGATTTTGCAACGCTACTTTAGCCGTGCTTGGGCATCCTTCTAGGGTGACTATTTCCGCTTCTGAAGCGAAAGCCATGTATGTGCTTGAAAGACCTAAATGAGTCCCTAACTCTAAAATAGTTTTAGGCTTAAAATAACACACCAGTCTGTGAAGAAATTCACCCTGTTTTTCAGAAACAGAAGCGGAGGCATACATCTCACAAACCCTTCTAGTATTGGATTTAGAAACTAAAGAACCCGCACCGAAATCAGTAATTTGTATCTGCGCTTTATCTCGCTTTAACTTCTCCCTAAGCTTTGAAATTGTAGGAAAAGAGTGCTTAAAAGCAGGTCTGAAACAAACCTTATAAAACTCAAATAAAAAAGGGCTGTGAAGTCCATATTGGTTCACAGCCCTTCGTCTATATTCTAAATAACTTTTTATTCTAAATCCTGCGTGTTTCAATAAACTTGATTATATGTAATAGGCGTCTCTGGGGCTTTTTTCAATTCAGAAATTTTCTTATTGCACATTTCCTTCTGAACAGAAATCTTGTAATTAACATAAGCCAGAGAACCTCCTGCCCCTGTTATGGCTAAAATTGACAGGGCGTATTTCATTAATTTATCCTTTTAACAAGTTTCTAGAAATTACTATTTTTTGAACTTCAGAAGTCCCTTCATAAATTTGAGTAATCTTAGCATCCCTCATTAATCTTTCTACATGGTATTCTTTTACAAATCCATCCCCGCCATGAATCTGAACAGCTTCTACAGTATGTTTCATAGCTGTAGACGAAGCGAACAACTTTGCCATAGCTGAGGCTTGGTCAAAGTTTTCTCCAGCATCTTTCTGGTAAGCTGCCTTCAAGCACAATAATCTGGATGCTTCTATATCCGTAGCCATATCAGCTAGTTTAAAAGCGATAGCTTGGTGCTGGCTAATTTCTTTTCCGAATGCTTTTCTTTCTTGTGAATAAGCCAGTGCCAGCTCATAAGCTCCACTAGCTATTCCTAATGCCTGAGCAGCTATTCCTATTCTTCCACCTGAAAGAACTTTCATGGCGAATTTAAATCCAAATCCGTCTATTCCTATTCTGTTCTCTTTAGGAACTTTTACATCCTGGAACATAATAGTGTGGGTGTCACTCCCTCTAATTCCTAGTTTATTTTCCTTAGCTCCCACCATAAATCCTTCCCAATCCTGCTCTACTATGAAAGCATTGATTCCTTTATGGCCTTTTTCTACGTCTGTTTGTGCTATTACTATGTAATAAGAAGCCGTTCCACCATTGGTTATCCAGTTCTTGGTTCCGTTTAGCAGGTAATGGTCTCCCTTATCTATAGCAGTAGTGCTCTGAGATGTAGCATCACTCCCAGCTTCTGGCTCTGATAAACAAAAAGCGCCTATCTTCTTTCCTGAAGCTAGAGGTATCAAATACTTCTGTCTCTGCTCCTCAGAACCGAACTTTTCTATTCCCCAGCACACGAGAGAATTATTTACCGAAACACATACGCTAGCAGAAGCATCTATCTTAGAAAGCTCTTCCATAGCCAAAACATAAGAAACGGTGTCCATTCCACTTCCGCCATACTTCGGGTCTACCATCATACCCATGAATCCAAGTTCTCCCAGCTTTTTAATCTGCTCAGCAGGAAAAGTCTGTGTCTCATCTCTATCTATAACACCAGGAAGTAATTCACTTTTAGCAAATTCTCGAGCTGCATCTCTTACTGCTAATTGTTCTTCGGATAACTCTAAATTCATCTTGATTCTGATTTATTTTTTGGATATTAACTCTTTACTAAAAACAAGTATTTCCTTTTGCGAAAAGTCCTGCAAATTTACGCGTTAAATTGTCACATTTCAAAGACATGAAAGAGCTTCGTATAATAGGATTAATGTCAGGCACATCTCTCGATGGATTGGACCTGGCTGCTTGTACTTTTACTTTTGATAATCAATGGATTTTCACCATAAATCATTGTAAAACGGTAGCTTATTCCATGAGCTTAAAATCAGCGTTACAACGTCTAGACACTTCTACTGCGTTCGAATATGCTAAGACTGACCACGAATTAGGAAGATTTTTTGGCTCAGAAGTCAATAAATTCATTTCTGAAACAGACTTCGAGGCAGACTACATTTCATCCCACGGACACACCATTTTTCATCAACCAGAAATAAATCTCACTACGCAGATAGGCCATCCTTCTGCTATAGCCGCTCTCACTAAGATTCCAGTAATCGCAGATTTTAGAACTGTGGATGTTCACTTGAATGGCCAAGGAGCTCCGCTTGTTCCAATTGGTGATCTACTGCTATTCAATGAATATAAATATTGTCTTAACCTTGGCGGTATAGCTAATATCTCTATCAAGGATGAACGAGGCGGGATTCGAGCTTTCGACACAGGAATAGCTAACATGGCACTAAACCTAGTGGCTCAAACCGAAGGAAAAGAATATGACTCTGGCGGAGAAATGGCTCAAAAGGGTTCCGTTAAAACAGCGCTACTAGAACAATTAAACAAACTAGACTACCATCAATTACCTGCCCCTAAAAGCATAGGAAAAGAGTGGTTTAACGCTGAAGTAAAACCATTAATAAGTAAAGCCCTGAAGGAGAATTCCTCCTCCGATGTTTTGGCTACTCTATGTGAGCATATAGCTATGCAAATAGCTGCTCAAATCTCCAACTCAGGAAAACTACTGGTAACAGGTGGTGGAGCTAAAAATGATTTTTTGGTGCAGTGTATTAAGAAACATTGCTCCGCAGAAATCAACCTGCCCAGTGATGAATTAATAGACTACAAAGAAGCGTTAATCTTCGCATTCTTGGGAACTCTTCATGCTGCTCATCAAACCAATATTCTAGAGGCTACTACTGGCTCTAGCTATGATCACACAGGTGGTTGTATCTACAGTCCATTTTTAAGGAATAAAAATTAATGCATTGCAACGCAGAAATACGCTGAAAACCTTATGTTAATTCCTATTTTTGGACTCGATTATTTTAGACCTTATGAAAGACCTATTAAAAAAGTACGAAGACAAACAACCAGAAATAGTTTTTAACTGGAATGACCCGCACACTGAAGCTGAAGGATGGGTGGTAATCAACAGCTTAAGAGGTGGTGCTGCAGGTGGCGGAACCAGAATGAGAGCTGGATTAGATATGCACGAGGTAACTTCTTTAGCTAAAACTATGGAAGTTAAATTCACCGTTTCTGGCCCTCAAATAGGAGGAGCTAAATCTGGAATCAACTTCGACCCGAAAGATCCTAGAAAAAAAGAGGTTTTGGAAAGATGGTACGCTGCGGTTACACCACTTTTAAAGCATTACTACGGAACAGGTGGGGATTTAAACGTGGATGAAATTCACGAGGTGATTCCTATGACTGAGGATAACGGTGTATGGCATCCCCAAGAAGGAGTTTTTAATGGTCACTTTCAGCCGAATGAAGCGCAGAAAGTAAAGCGGATAGGGAACCTAAGAATGGGTGTAGTGAAGGTGTTAGAAAACCCTAAATACTCGCCAGACATCAATAAAAAGTTCAAAGTAGCTGATATGATTACCGGTTACGGGGTGGCCGAATCTGTAAGGCATTATTATGATATTTACGGAGGAAGCATAAAAGGAAAAAGAGTCATAGTTCAGGGCTGGGGAAATGTAGGCTCTGCTGCCGCTTATTACTGTGCACAAATGGGAGCTAAAGTAGTAGGGATTATAGACAGAGTAGGTGGATTAATTAATTCAGAAGGAATGTCTTTTGAAGAAATTAAAGCGCTTTTCCTAACTAAAAACGGAAATGAGCTAAATGCTCCTAATATGCTAACATATGAAGAGGTATATAATAAAATTTGGGATTTAGATGCAGAGGTATTCTTGCCGTGTGCTGCTTCTAGATTGGTGAAAAGAGAGGAGATAGATAGAATGATAAAAACAGGAATAGAAGTGGTTTCCTGTGGTGCCAATGTCCCGTTTGCCGACCAAGAAATTTTCTTCGGTCCTATTATGGAGTTTGTGGATGAAAACATTAGTGTGATTCCAGATTTCGTAGCCAACTGTGGTATGGCTCGAGTGTTTGCATATTTAATGAGTCAGGGTGATTTAGATATGACTGATGAAGGAATTTTCTCAGACACATCAAACATTATTAGACAAGCTATCGTAAACATCCATAAATTAAATCCAGACAAGAATAACATCTGTGCTACTGGATTTGAAATAGCCCTTAAAAAATTAGTATAGAACTAGACAATACGTATAAAGATGTTTAAATATTTCTTAGGTAATAGTCCATCATGGTATAAGTATATCATGATTTCCTTCTTTGTTTTTAACGTGATTTCCTATTTCACTTTGGGAGCTACAGTTACATCATGGATTTTTATAGGTGAGTTTATTTTCACTTTGGCCATGGCGTTAAAATGCTACCCACTTCAGAGTGGAGGGCTACTAGCCATACAGATTTTAGCATTAAACCTTACTACACCCCAAAATTCCTATAATGAAGTATCTGCCAATTTAGAGGTGGTTCTTCTACTCGTCTTTATGGTTGCAGGGATTTACTTTATGAAACCACTACTGATGTACATATTCAGTAAGGTATTCACTAAGATTAAATCGAAAATAGTATTATCACTGTTATTCGTTTTCTTGTCTGCTGTCCTTTCAGCATTCTTAGATGCGCTGACGGTTACTGCTGTTCTTATTAGTGTGGCTATAGGTTTTTATGGTGTATATCATAAAATTCACTCTAGTGATTCGGATTTAAATGATTCTGGTGAACTGGACAGAAAAGAACTGAGTGGAGACACGCTTGAACAATTTAAAAGCTTCTTAAGAAGTCTTATCATGCATGGCGTGGTAGGTACCGCTTTAGGTGGTGTTTGTACTATAGTAGGAGAACCTCAAAATCTTTTGATAGGGGAGAAAATGGGCTGGGATTTCGCACAATTCTTTATTATTATGGCTCCCGTTACCCTTCCTGTATTAATCGGTGGATTAATCACTACTGTTATTTTGGAAGCTACAGGAACATTCGGCTTCGGTGCTAAGCTACCTGAAGTAGCTAGAACTATTATAGAAAACTATACCAAAGAAGAAGATGAGAAAAGAACTCCTGGTGAGAAGTATGGCCTTTGGGTTCAGGGAATATCTGCTATTCTTTTAATAGCAGGACTGGCGCTTCACATAGCTCCTGTAGGAATGATAGGACTTGGATTAATCGTAGTTCAAACTGCCTTTATGGGAATCACAGATGAGCATCAACTGGGACATGCTTTCGAAGAAGCCCTGCCTTTTACAGGACTATTGGTTGTCTTCTTTGTGATAGTAGCCATGATTCATGACCAGCATTTATTCGCTCCTATTATTCACTGGGCTTTAGAGCAGAGTCCAGCTAGTCAACCAGCTATTTTCTATATGGCTAACGGCATATTATCCATGATTTCGGATAACGTCTTCGTAGCTACGGTTTACATCAATGAAATAGAACAAGCATTTAACAATGGACTGATAGATAGACCACAATTTGAGAAGTTAGCTGTGGCTATTAATACAGGAACGAACCTGCCTAGTGTAGCTACTCCTAATGGTCAAGCAGCATTCTTATTCTTACTTACTTCTGCACTGGCTCCACTCATTAATTTGAGCTATGGGAAAATGGTAATAATGGCTATTCCATACACCATCGTTTTAGGAAGCTTGGGCCTTCTAGGAATAATGTATTTCTTATAAATCGCTCTTAAAAATCAAGCTTAGGATATTAACCGTTCAGAATGGAAAATTCTGAAGGAACTAATCTGTGCTGAATAATTTTCCACCTACTTTCACCGTTAAGCATTATATCTGACAAGTTTTCAGATGTCAACCTGCTTATTCGGGAAGTGTTTCCGTAAACCTATTTTATTAATTATAGTACGCATTTAAAAAATCAACTGAATGAATCCCTTATTCTACCTACAAAATGGCGGACTAACCGTTGGAGATGAAACCACTAACACAGCTACTGAAGTAGCAGAAGAAGCTGTGAAATCAGAAGGCATCATAGATGTTATGATAGAGAGTTGGTACATCATGGGGCCTCTTTTAGTCCTAAGCATACTGGCCGTTTATATCTTTTTCGAGCGTAGCATGGCTATCTCTCGAGCATTAAAAGAAGAGAAAAACTTTATGCCTAAGATAAAGGACTATGTACATGATGCTAAAATCGAATCTGCCAGAAACTTATGTTCCACTACAGATTCTCCTGTAGCTAGGATGTTAGATAAAGGACTTTCTAGAATAGGGAAGCCATTAACAGATATTACTGCAGCCATAGAAAACGTAGGGAAATTAGAAATTTACAGTTTAGAGAAAAACCTTACTGCATTAGCTACCATAGCTGGAGCAGCGCCTATGATAGGATTCTTGGGAACAGTAATAGGGATGGTTCAGGTATTCTATAACATGCAGACTAAAGGAGTAGTAGAAATAGACGATCTAGCAGGAGGTATGAAATTCGCTATGATTACGACTATAGCGGGTTTGATAGTAGGAATTATAGCGTATGTAGCGTATAACTCTTTAGTAGCTAGAGTAAGTAAAGTGATTAATAAAATGGAAGCAGGAAGTATAGAATTCTTAGACATTTTAGAAGAACCAGGAAAATAACCCCCCACACATGGATTTTAAAAGACGAAATAATGTAGATGTGAATCCGGGGATGTCTTCCATGACAGATTTGGTTTTCCTGATGCTGATATTCTTTATTCTCTTGGCTACTCAGGTAAGTACAGGGCTAAATGTGAATTTACCAAAGGCACAAGGAAGCGTTGGAGGATCTAGTCAAGTGACTGTAGGAATAGACCCAGAAAGTAATTTTTTCATAGGAAATGAACCGGTAGCTAGAGAAGAGCTAGAGGTAAAACTACAGGCTCTTCTGGCCGATAAAGACCCAGATAAGAAAATGATTATTCTTAAAGCAGATGAGATGGCTCCTACTGGCGCGACTATTGGAGTGGTGGGAATGGCGAAAGTCAACGAATGGAAAATAATGGTCCAAACCAAAAACGCGAAATAACATGATATACGCAGGAAAAAAAGAAGACTCCAGAACATCCGCCATCATAACTATGGCGGTTCATGCAGTTATTTTCTTGCTCATATTTTTCTTTATGAGTTTTGATTTACCGGATCCACCTCCAGCAGAAACTTATGCGGAACTGTCTCTAGCAGATTTCGGTTATTCTGATACGGGAAGCGGAGACAATGAAGGCGCACCTACTCAGAGCAGTGCTGCTGTAGCAGAAGAAACACCAGAAGAAGCAGTGATAGACAATACTTCTGAAGTGGCTGCCAATGTCGCAGAAACCCCATCTACCAGCACCCAACCTGCGACTACTCAGACTCAAGCTCAAACACAGAGTCAAACACAAGCACAAACTCAATCTACTTCTAATGCTCTCAATAGCGCGTTGCAAAACATGAACAGCGGTGGAGATGGAAATGATGATACTGGTGGGAATGTAGGAACTCAATCTGGACAGATTGATGGAAAAGGTGTTTTCGGAGATGGCGGAAACTCCTATAATCTAGCAGGAAGAGGAATGAAAGGTGAACCTACATTTCAAGGGAAGCCTACAAAAGATGGACGGGTAGTAGTAAAGATTGATGTGAATAGAAGCGGAAAAGTAATCAATGCCTCTGTCGATCCGATCAACTCAAATACCACTGAACAATCGCTATATGACTTGGCTATAAAAATGGCCAAAACAGCCACGTTTAATAATGATCCAGCCTCTAAAATTCAGCAGAGAGGAACAATAACCTTTACGTTCAAAGTCAACTAATTGGAATACGAAGAAATTCTTCAGCGTATGTTTTCCAGTTTACCCATGTATCAGCGGGTAGGTGCAGCGGCCTATAAAGCTGATTTATCTGCTACTTGGGCATTAGCTAAACTTACAAATTATCCAGAAAAAACTTTTAGAAGTATCCACATAGCTGGAACCAATGGAAAAGGTTCCACCGCTCACATGCTTGCCTCCATATTTATGGAAGCTGGCTATAAAGTAGGTTTATACACGTCTCCCCATCTAATAGATTTTAGAGAAAGAATAAAGATAAATGGGAAGATGATTCCCAAACAAAACGCAGTAGATTTTTACACTACTTATTCTCCGCAGTGGACAGAGATTAAACCCTCATTTTTCGAGATGACAGTGCTGATGGCTTTTGATTATTTTAGTACTGAAAAAGTAGATATAGCCATTATAGAAACCGGTATGGGTGGAAGGCTAGACAGCACCAACATTGTTCAGCCTGAAGTTTCTGTGATTACCAATATCGGTTTAGATCACACCCAGTTTTTAGGAAACACCATTTCACTCATCGCTGGAGAAAAGGCTGGGATTATAAAAGAAAACACTCCTGTGGTTTGTGGTCAGATGTTGCCAGATGCTTTGGAAGTGATAAGCCGCGTTGCAACGCAGAGAAACGCGCATATTCATACCTCAGACAATGCGCCTCCTAAATACACCTCTGACCTCAGAGGTGATTACCAAAAACAGAATATCCAAACTGCGCTGAAGACCATTGAGGTCATTCAATTTCAAAAGAAATTCTATATCCAAGAACCACACATCGAAGCTGGCATAGCTCATGTAAAGTTAAACACAGGACTTAGAGGAAGGTATGAGGTTCTATCAGAAAACCCCAGAGTTATAGCAGATGGCGGACATAATGCAGCTGGAATTAACGTTCTGTTGAACGAGCTTAAAAATGAGACTTACTCAAAACTCCGCATCGTTTGGAGCATGGTATCTGATAAAGATGTGACAGAGGTTTTTAGCCTTCTTCCTAAAGATGCTGCCTATTATTTCTGCCAATCATCTGTTCCCAGAGCCATGAAATTAGCTGATCTGGTAAAGAACGCTGAGCCATTTGGTTTCACCTTTTCAGCTCACGAGACTGTAAATGACGCACTCTCAACGGCTAAAAAAGAATCACAAAAAAATGACTTAATTCTAGTTACTGGAAGCTTTTTTACGGTCGCGGATGTTTTATCCGTGTAGTTCTTTTGCCCTATAGCTACTGTAAAAACGCCAATAAATCAAATCACTATAAATAAGTCTCTTCCTTACTTTTATGGCCAAAGGCCTCTGCGCTCTCAATTAATGAGATATTTCAAAAAAAAATGACATCAGATAATTCTTCTGTCATAGTTCATGTGAAATTTGGAGCCAAAATAACACCTCTGGTTTGACAAGAGAATGAACTGACTTTACTGCTTCTAGAGAAGGTTAAAAAAGTGTCTGTTTCCTGAGGATTGAATTGTTGATTCTAACGTAAATGATTTAGTCGAAACCTTATAAATTCGGAACGGTTTGCCCATAAAATAAACGAATTTTATTTCATTAAAATGCAAAAACAAAAAACCATTAATCAAACCAAATAGTCATCAGAAAAACCACCTGAATATAGCCTAACTCTATTTATTTAGAATACTTATTTGAAAGTACCTGCCCATCTTCAGTTCTTATTTCTAAAAAATAAACGCCACTACTTAGTGACTGCTTATCTATGCTAATTCTATTTTTGTTAGTTGCCAAGTACTCCACCATCTTACTTCCTTTAACATCATAGAGCTTAACATCTATTCTCCCCGAGTTATCGTTTAGCCTGATAATGCTGATTTCAGATTCCCGATTCACTGTTAAAAAGTCCTTTTCTAAGTTCTCTTGGATAACACTAGCCGCTGAAACCATAATCTCTTGTTCATAGGTGTCATCACAGTACTCATTTGAACTATTCAATTTTAAGGTATATGAACCTACTTCATCAAAGGTC
>MDTF01014589.1_pt1 | contig 27751 bp, 24 predicted proteins | sample 811191 | NCBI WGS metagenome assembly MDTF01 (sample SAMN05326649, study PRJNA326480) | marine metagenome | isolation source: seawater | place: Southern Ocean | collected 2011 | reverse complement strand
CTATGGTCAATACAGACAGGAACCGCCGTGGTACGGAACCGTATGCCCGGTGGTGTGAGAGGACGGGAGTTGCGAAACTCCCTCCTACTCGATCGTTGAAAAGGGAGGTTAGTGCATATAAATCGGGCCCAGACCCATGCTCCATAAAATCACTGAGCTTGCCATAAGAATAACTAGCAGCACCAGACCGCAAGTTACCACCGAGCTTGAATAGATAAAGCCTTTTTCTTCCGGGATGTGCATCATAATTGGCACACCAGAATACAGCAGGTAAACCGAATAGGATAAGCCTACCAGCCCCACCGACATAAGAAACCATAATTCAGGATACAGGCCGGCGAAGCCAACCATAAATAAAGGCGTGGCCGTATAGGCTGCCAATTCCAGAGATTGGGTGTAAGTAGGTGAGGTGTCAAACGCTTTTGCCAGTTCATGCATCAGGGCGGCTAGTGCAATAACGCCCGCAATCAGGCCAAAATACATTGCCACACTCATGGCCATGGCGCTCTGTTGGGTGAGTTTGATCAACTCACCTGCGCCAACGCTCCAGCCTAAATGTGCTGCCGAAAAATAGCCGACAATCGCTGGGATCAGTGCAATGATGGCTATGTGGCTTAACGCGTAGAAATAGTTTTCGTGGCGTTTATCAATAGCTTGCCATTCTTCTTTTGGATGGGTGTAAATACCCCACAGGTGGTTCAGGATCATAATCTTTCCCTCAGTGCTGAGAATGTTTTTAATTTGTTATTTATTTAACAAATAATCAACATTTTCAGTTTTATCCAAAGCGAAAATTAAGTCAATAGATTTTGTTGATAAATTAAACAGAGCAGGCCAAAACCCAAGGCAGATAAGCCAGCGGTGTTTATGGCTGTTTTTTCTCAGCTATTCGTGAGGGTTTAACTAATGGCATAAGTGAAGCCAGCAGAAGGCTCATAGCATAGATTGATGCGGCACTGCCGAGCAGGAAAACATGTAACTGAACACTGGCTTCGAGTAACTGCGGAAAACTCGACTGTAGGTTACTGATACCATCAATTTCTGCTGCCAGAATAAACGCGCCCTCAAATGTGCCGCTGCCCGCGACACCGTGAATGGGTAATACCGATGACAGATCAGCCCCCACAATGCCCAGTAATGCGGTATGAAACGACAAGCCCGATATGCCCAGCACAATTAACACAAACGCCGTTAATTTACTCAGCCAGGAACAGAGTGTCAGCAGTGCGATGGTAAAATAGGTTTTTCCTGATGTGGGAAGTTGTGTAAGTGTGTCTCTGATTTTTACCAGAGCTGGTTGATGACTGTTGCGAATTAACCGCAGAGTTAGCAATTTTAGTAACTCACTATACCTGATTGCCAGGACAAATAATCCGCAGATAGCGAGTGAGAAGAGCGGAAAGTCTTGCCATAATAGCAGCACACCGCCAATACAAAGCAGGCAAAGTAAATCCAGTAACCTGAACATAATCAGATGCAGTGATGCAGTTAGCATTGGCACATTAAACTGCGCTTTCATGAAGATAGGGAAACTGGCTTCACCGGTACGCATGGGCATCATAATATTCAGGATATTATGGGTTAGTGATAGTTTAAACAGTCCACTAAAGTGGCCCTTTATAGTGAGGCTTACCTGAATACGCCAGGTCCGAAGCACGTAGGAAAATACCATTAACCCCATAGCTGCAGCTAAATAATCGCCTGGTAAATCATTAAAGCCGCGTACAATGGTATGCCAGCCAACGAACTTTTCAACCGCTATAATCGTTAGGATTAGCAGAGCTAAGGGCAAGAGGATTTTAATAGTACGTTTCATTAGTTTTATTATTTCAATGAGATAAGAGACTAGTCAGATAACTTGCCCAATTTACACTATACCTGAAAGGCTCTCCGGCAGTGAATGATTTATCAATTAGTGAAAGATTATACTTTCTGGGACTAATTTCAGTGGCAAACGGTGTGATAAACTAACGAAGTTTACTATTAACCACGCATATAAAAGGTCAGAGATTTTCAGGTGAATGAATTACTATCACCCATCAATGCATTTTTAAAATGCCCCACACCACAAAGCTGGATAGACGAGGCTAAGAAACGGGAGAACCTGCCTGTTGTGCTGCTCGATCATCTGGTGTGTGAATTGAAAGCCGCGCAATCAGCCATGTATCTTATTCGCAAATACGCCGTGGATAAAGAAAGCGGTGATGCGTTGCTGGCCTGGTTAAAGCCGTTTGAGGATTTTACCTATCGTAAACAGGGCGACTGGCGGGAATTAGCCAACCATGAAAAGCTCACCAAGTCTATGATGCCAAAGTCCGGTGCGCCTTATAGTCAGGATCTTATCGATAAAATGGTCATGCTGATAAAAGAAGAACTACACCATTTTTATCAGGTGCTGGAAATTATGGAGGAGTATGGCATTGCCTATGAATCGGTTGGCTCCAGTCGGTATGCCCGGGGGATGCTGCGTCATGTGCGTACTTATGAGCCCCAGGCGCTTATCGATAAGTTAATTTGTGGTGCTTACATTGAAGCCCGTTCCTGTGAGCGTTTCGCGGCACTGGCCCCTCATGTGGATAAAAGACTCGGTGAATTTTATGTATCACTGTTACGTTCTGAAGCCCGACATTATCAGGATTATCTAACGCTGGCAGAAGAAATTGCAGGTGCTGACATTGCAGAGCGTGTTGCCTTCTTTGCTGATGTGGAAGCCGAATTGATTTCATCGGTTGATGACGATTTTAAATTTCACAGCGGTGCACCGGCAGTATAAATTTTTAATTCGCCTTGATTTTTATATTATAAACTTTTTAAGCAGGCAAATGGCGCATACTCCGGTTTGTGCCATACTCAGACGAAATGTAGTTTTATTTTAAGCCCTGTTATTCATGTTCAATCAGAAATTAAAAGCGGAAATTGCCAGCCTGCAGGCTGAGCTTGCTCAATATAAACGCGCCTCAGACAACCTTAAACAAGACTTGCTGCACTGGCAGTTAAGCTCCGATAGCACGATACAAGTGTGTGGTAGTAAGAATGAAAGTGTGCTCGGTTCTCGTGCAGGCAGAGCTGTAGGAGAACCATTTATATCGTTAGTTGCCAACCACGAGCATAAATCCAAATCCTTCCGCAACTTATCTGATGCCATCAATAATCACCGTCACTGGTCCGGTAGTATCAATTTAAAGGCCGAGGATTCTCACGCTTCAGTGCAGCTCATTGTTCAACCGCATTACTCTGCAAAGGGGGGGGTGTGATCATATCGATGTGTTTGGCTCCCGTTTGGAAGTGGACACCCAATCCTCAATGAGTAACGAAGATATTCTTGAGGCGCTTGACCGTTCTATGGCGATTATTGAGTTTGAACCCACCGGTGTAATCATCAAAGCCAACTCGTTATTTTTGCAAACTACCGGCTATTCCCTGAATGAAATTCGCGGTAAGCATCACCGCATGTTTTGCCCGAAGGCGGTGACTGACGACCCTGATTATCAGCAAACCTGGGATGCACTGGCTCGGGGTAAGTTTATTTCCGGACGTTTTGAGCGGGTTGATAAACATGGCAACCCGGTATGGCTTGAAGCGTCATATAACCCGGTGATTGGCGATGACGGCAAAGTATACAAAGTCATTAAATTTGCCAGTAATGTTACCCAACAGGTAGACAATGAACGTCGGGTAAAAGAGGCGGCGGAGCTGGCCTCTTCCATGTCAGCTGAAACCGGCGCGCAGGCGGATAATGGTCAGCGGTTAATGACTGAAACCGAGGCTTCACTGGCTTCACTCACTGAGCAAATGACCAAAGCTTCGTCTGAAATCAGTGAACTGGAACAACAGTCCACCGAGCTGAATAAAATGGTGAGTGCTATCAGTGCGATTGCTGACCAAACCAATTTACTGGCACTTAATGCTGCTATCGAAGCGGCGAGAGCCGGCGACCAGGGCAGGGGGTTTGCCGTGGTTGCTGATGAGGTGCGGGAACTGGCGTCACGCACCACCGAATCTACCAAAGAGATCATGGCCGTATTTTCCCGCAACGATCAGTCAACCAAGCATGCTGTGAGTACCATCAGGCAGGGGCTGGATACCTTGAATGTAGTTGCTCAGAGTGTGGAAGAAACTAAAGCTTCGATGAGTGAAATTGCCTCCGGCTCCAAACAGATCATCAGTGCCGTAGACAAACTATCCAGGCAGTAGAAATCAGCGGATTATCTTCGCCCGGGATTGAGGAATGTGCTGTTCGAGAGGAATGTGGCGGGTTGCCAGCCAGCTCTCATTGGTGCGCTTAACCAACACCACCTTATCGCCGTGCAGCAATCGCTCGCCGGCCTCCATTGCCTGAACAGTAATATTCTGCAACTGGTGATTATGATCAAAGACCGTCGCATGAACTTCGTCGCCGAGAAACTCGCTGTAGCCCACGACAGTAGCAATGCGCCCGGCATATTCTTCATTTGCAAGCAGGCTGTTGTAACTGCGTAAATGTGGTGCCAGATGGTGAATAACCACTGCAGTAACAGTGGCTGCCATTATCAGCGTTACAGGGAACAATATGGCCAGGGGGGCATAAGCCTGCCAGAAGGCAAAGTACAAGCTCTGGATCAGCATGCCGCTGGTGCCAAAAGTGATAAAAAACACCATTAACCAGAACACAAAGGTGACTTCGTATAATCTTAGAATGTGCGGAACAAAGTGATAGGGAGTCAATTCCGGCTGACCGAATTGTTGCGGCATATCCAGTAAACCAAAAAACGATTTGCCGCGCAGCAGAAACAGGCTTTCTATGGTACATAGCATTAACCCAACGAGAATAGGCACGCTGTAAATAAAATAAGCCTGGGTAAACAGAAATACCGACATTGTCTTCTTCCCTGATGTCGCGGTCGTCCTAAAAAGTAGTGGGGGTGGCCAGATAAACAATCCACACCTTTGTGTTTATAGCACATCAGTAGTAAACCGCCAGTTCGGCTATACCACTAAGGTCTTGTTGTCGGGTATCTGTCTGCTGGTTAGACTCTGAGTTTTAGAAATCCGGAATAGTGCAGATGGCGATCAGTAAAGGTTATAAAGCATTGCTTGATGAAGCGATGCAGCAAATAAAAACAATCCCGTTGGAAGATGCCAGGGAGCTGTATGAGTTAAGTGAAGCCTGTTTTGTTGATATCAGAGACATTCGCGAATTAGAGCGTGACGGGATGATCCCTGAAGCCGTTCACGCGCCGCGTGGCATGCTGGAGTTTTGGGTTGATCCGGACAGCCCTTATTACCGTGAGGTATTTGGCCAGTCTGGTCCGCTGATCCTGTATTGTCAGTCGGCCTGGCGTTCTGCGCTGGCCACGCTAACACTTCAACAAATGGGCATGGACAACGTGTGCCACTTAGAAGGTGGTTTTAAAAACTGGATGGGCGCGGGCCTGCCGGTTGCCGAAAAACGCGCAGCCAGTCATTAGTTGCCGAGCTTGATGCTCAGCAACCTGTTAGTAAAAATTAGTGCTGGTGACCGCCTTGCAGCGCGTCGCCATCACTGTTGTAGTAACCGGAAGCCCCTTTTTCAATAAAGCCCTGGTGGACCATTCTGGTTAAAAACGGGTCGGTATGGTCGTCACCTATATCTGCAAAATCAGTGCTTTGATAAGCGTAGCGCTTAGCGAAAAACTGCTCAATTTGTTGTTTATCAAACTCAGTGTTTGTGAGTGTCCAGTGAACTGACTGGTGAGTTGATTCTGCCGTGAATGAAGTAGCCAGTTTGAGTGCCGGCTGCCAAATCAAGGTAAGTCTGGTGCCATTATCCTCTCGTTCAAAAGTAATTAAGGTATTACAACCACTGCCAGTCCGGCTGGTCTCTGTCATTGTGGCAATGAGTTCATCGCTGAATAACTGATTACGAAAAGACCAGTTTGTTTCGCTTTTACCGTGCACTTTTTCTCCAGGCTGATATTCAATGGCTCTGGCATGCGCATCAAAATAGCGGGTAGGCTTGATCAGGGAAGCATTTACCTGCTCCCAGGCTTCAGTAATTTGAGTTTGGGGATAGCGGTGAGCAACTACCCCTTCGTTTCGCCACAGTTCGAGTAGTTTTTGTTGTTCACCCCGGGCGTTGTGAGTATCTACGGTGTAGCGTGCTACCAGGGCATTAGCATTGTTCTCACAGCTCTGCGCAAAGCTCAGCGGGGCAAAACAAAAGGCGAAAAGCGTTAAAATCATTTTGTACATCTTAGGTATCTCTTTTTTAACCAAAGCAGGGCAACCTTACGGTTGCCCTGTGGCATTTACCCTCGTGGATTATTCCACTTCGTTGTTGGCTTGCTCAACCATGTCACCAGCGTAATCCATCACATGGAAAATCACGCTTTGTTCGTTGGTGCCATTCACCAGCCAGGCACCCGGACCCTTGGCGTAAATCCCAACATCCTCACCGGCATGGGTTTCAGAGCCTAAAGGTACCAGCGCTTCCTGGTGATAACCGGTAGTAGTGGTGTCCACACTGGTAAGGTCCATACGTCCGGTATTTATGTTCAGGCTGTATACCGCGTCTGCGTCTGTTTCACTTCCCAGATTCTGGAAACCAAAACCGTTAGTGTAGCCCAATGTGGTATAAGGCATATCATCAGCAGCCAGAGCGGGCTCATCTGAACCAACGTTCACTACTTTACCCAGAATAGGATTACCACGCTTAGGATAGCCTGCTATGGTAAATACATGGCTGTGGTCGGCAGTTACAATAATCAACGTATCGTCGTCACTGGTCATGGCATCGGCTGCAGCAACGGCGTTCGCGAACTCAATGGTATCCGTTAGCGCGTTGTAGGCACTGCCAGCATGGTGGCCATGATCAATGCGGCCTGACTCCACCATCAGGAAGAAGCCGTCCTGATTATTATCAAGGATTTGAATGGCTTTTTCGGTCATTTCAGACAGTGAAGGTTCACCGGCCACATCGTTGACACGATCGGCTTCATACTGCATATGAGACTCATTAAACAGGCCAAATACACGTTCAGTGGTTTCGGTGCTCAGGCCATCAAAGCCGCTCTGATCGAACACATAAACACCATTGGTGTACATGGATTGCCATTCAGCGGTCAGATCACGGTTATCAGTACGATCGCCTTCTACGGCACTAACGGCATCCGGGCTGTTAAATGCAGCATCGCGGGGCAGGAAATGGCGACGACCACCACCGAAAACAACTTCAATGCCATCTACATCAAGACCGGCAAATCGTGCTTCCAGGTTACTTTCAAAATTAACCAGCTGATCGGCAATGTCGGTACAACCTGCGGTTACAGCCTCTGCAGGCATGTCAGATACATCTTCCCAGTTACGATCTGCCGATTTGGCGTAAGTCGCTGCGGGCGTTGCGTGGGTGATCCGCGCCGTTGAAATAACACCGGTAGATTTGCCAGCAATTTCAGCCAGTTCCAGTGCTGTAACCAGCTCGTTTCCGGCCACAGTGGAGCAGTCGCCTCGCTCAATGTCTTCATCAACACCGATAACACCTACATCGGTTTTCACACCAGACATCATGGCGGTCATGGTACCGGCTGAATCGGGTGTTTGTGCATCCACGTTGTAGGTTTTCGCTAACCCTGCAAACGGAAAGTTGTCAAAACTCAGTTTGTTTTCTTCTCCGTCCAGACCTTTCATCTGACCATCTAAAATACGTGCTGCGGTAACGGTAGAGACACCCATACCATCACCCACGAATAAAATGACGTTTTTAGCCTGTCCACGCATTTCAGTAACGGTGCGTTGCAGATTTTCTTTGGACGTTACTACGACTTTAGCTGAGCTGGTGCTGTTAGTCGTTAACGCGCCGGTGGCTTCCAGCCATACGGTTTTGTTCGCTTCTACTTCGGCAGCTGCCGCTACAAACCAGTCATTATTGAGTGACGTAAGCAGCTCTGAGTTGCTGACTTCGGTTGAAGCCGGCACACACACATAACTGGTAGATTCAATTTCGTCACCGGTCAGTGCGCCATCGCTGTTGGCATCCAGACCAGAGTCAATTTGCACACCGCTGTTAGGACAGTTTGCATCACCTACAGCAAGAGCTGTCTGGATCACGAGACTGTTCAGCCCGTTAGAGCCATCCTGACCGTCTGCGCCATTTTGACCGTCTGCACCATCGGCACCATCGGCACCATCGGCACCATCGGCACCAGCAGCACCGTCAACACCATCGATACCATCTACGCCATCACGCCCGTCGTCACCGTCGAGAGAACAAGCGCTAAGCCCCATTATGGCTACCGCCACTAAACTTAATTTAAATAAATTCATTATGATTACTCCGCTTATTCTTCTACCAGATCCAGTGCCTGATTAATCAGGTGGAATACGACGTTCTGTTCAACAACGCCCTGGACAAGTTGACTGCCCGGGCCCGTGGCATGCAGTGAAATATCTTCACCAGCATGGGTTTCTGAACCCAAAGGAATAAGGGCTTCCTGGTGGTAACCAGAAGCTTCGGTATCAACGTTTGTAATATCCATGCGGCCTGTATTGGCAGCATAAGCATAGATTGCATCGGCATCTGTTTCGTTACCCAGGTCCTGGAAACCCAGGCCGTTGGTGTAGCCCAGAGTGGTGTAAGGCATGTTATCAGCGGCAATGGCCGGCTCATCAGAGCCAACATTTACCACTTTACCCAGAATAGGGTTACCGCGTTTAGGGTAACCAGCAATGGTAAATACGTGGCTATGGTCAGCGGTAACCAGAATAAGCGTGTCTTCAGGATTAGTATTTTCGTAAGCAGCCTTCACTGCCGCTTCAAATGCCAGGGTGTCTGTCAGGGCATTGTAGGCACTGCCAGCATGGTGGCCATGGTCGATACGGCCAGATTCCACCATGAGGAAAAAGCCTTTTTCATTATTGTCCAGAATATCGATGGCTTTTGTGGTCATATCAGCAACCGAAGGTTCGCCGGCCACATCATTAGCGCGGTCTGCCTCGTACTGCATATGAGATTCATTAAACAAACCAAATACACGCTCGGTACTGGCAGGGTCAATGGCGTCAAAGCCAGCCTGATCGTAAACATAGACACCGTTTTGGTACATATCCTGCCATTCTGCGGTGAGGTCGCGTGAATCGGTGCGATCGCCTTCTACCGAGCTAACGGCATCCGGGCTGTTAAACGCAGCATCGCGGGGCAGGAAGTGACGACGGCCACCGCCGAAAGCGACTTCTATACCGTTTACATCAATACCGGTATAACGGTCTTCCAGGTAGGTTTCAAAATTAACCAGCTGATCGGCAATGTCTTTACAACCTGCCGTTACTGCAGCTTCAGGCATGTCTGATACATCTTCCCAGTTACGGTCGGCAGACTTTGCATAGGTAGCCGCTGGTGTAGCGTGAGTGATACGTGCGGTAGAAATGATGCCCGTTGACAAGCCTTTAATTTCGGCCAGTTCCAGTGCGGTAATAACCTCGTTGCCGGCCACAGTCGAGCAGTCGCCGCGCTCAATGTCCTCGTCAACACCAATCACGCCTACGTCGGTTTTTAAACCCGACATCATAGCGGTCATAGTGCCGGCTGAATCAGGGGTTTGTGCATCCACGTTATAAGTTTTCACCAACGCGGTGTACGGAAATTCTTCAAAGGCCAGGTAACCTTCTTCACCCATCTCACCGGCCATCTGACCTTTTAAGATACGTGAAGCAGTGAGAGTGGAAACCCCCATGCCGTCACCCACAAACAAAATAACGTTTTTTGCCTTAAACTTGCTGTTGACTTCAAGTTTTTGTGCAATTTTAGATTGAGCGTCAGTAAACCACGCGCTTTGTGCCTGAGTGTCAGGCAGAACATCAGCGTGCAGTCCTGAAGAAACGGCAAGGGCTATCGCACTTGCTGCGGCTTTCAAGATCAATTTCATTTTTGTATTCCCAATTATGACATTTTATATTTTTTGTCATGCAAACCGAGGGTTGCTTAACGAGGTTTAATCAACGCGGCTGGACGGTTGTGCAGGTTGAAAGCTACACAAAGCGTTGATTGAAAATTAGCCTAATCAGGATGTGTGAAGGATAGTTGACCTATAAATGAAGGTTTTTTGTCTGAATGGTGATGTTAATGTTGCAGGAATGTTACCTGTTAAGCGTAAACTGCCGTTTTTCAAGACGTACATCTACCGGGCTTACCCGTAACACGCTGCCCTGAGTATACCAGTCTCCTACCACGATACGGTGGGCGGGTTTGCCGTTAACGGTAAGCGAGTGAATGTTGGGTCGGTGGGTATGGCCGTGGATAAGTTGCTGAACATTGTGTTTTACCATAACGTAAACCACTTCATCGGGGGTAACATCCATAATTTCAGCGGTAAGATTTTGCTGGTTTTTCTGACTGGTTTTGCGGCCGCGCTTAGCCAACTTACGGCGTAACCACAGCGGCAGAGCTCCCACCAGGCGCGGCCACCACCATCCCCGGGCCTTTTTCCGGAATTTCTGATATTCGATATCCAGCGTGCACAGTTCATCGCCATGCAGGAGTAAAGTTGGCGTGCCATAAAGGTCAATCACCTGCTGTTCCGGAAGCAGCGTCATGCCCGCTTTTCTGGTCCAGCCTTCACGGATCGCGAAGTCGCGATTACCATGAATAAAATACACCGGCGTAGTCGCCGATAACGCCTTAAAAGCACTGGCTACACGTTCAGACAATGGCGTAACGTCGTCATCGCCTAACCAGAATTCAAACAGATCGCCGAGCACGTACAGTGCTTCCGCCTGCGGGGCATCCTGTTCCAGAAAGGTGAGTAAACACTCGGTGATGTCATCACGCTCAGCGCTTAAATGTATGTCTGCAATAAAATAAGTAAACGGCATTAATTATTAGCTTTTAGGCATTAAAAAGGGAGCCTGCAGACTCCCCGGAGCGTGTTCAGTAATCAGTCTGCAATGTGCAGATTATTCGCTAATTACTGCTTTTTCGATGATAACAGCTTCAACCGGCACATCCTGATGATAACCGTAATTGCCTGTTTTTACATTTTTAATTTTTTCAACCACGTCCATACCTTCGGTTACTTTACCGAATGCACAATAACCCCAGCCATTCATGCTTTCGCTGGAGAAGTTGAGGAAGTCGTTGTCTTTAACGTTAATGAAAAACTGTGCAGTAGCTGAATGTGGATCGTTAGTCCGAGCCATTGCGATAGTGCCAGCTTCGTTGGCTACGCCATTGTTAGCTTCGTTTTCGATTGGCGCTTTGGTTTCTTTTTGTTCCATATCCGGCGTCATACCGCCGCCCTGGATCATAAAGCCGTCAATTACGCGGTGGAAAATGGTGTTGTCATAAAAACCGTCTTGTACATAAGACAGAAAGTTCTCAACCGTTTTCGGTGCTTTATCGGCATACAGTTCCAGGGTAATGTCGCCGTGATTTGTTTTAAACGTCACCATAGTGATTAACCTTACCTTAATTTAGTTTTTGGCTATATAGACCGCTAATGGTAGCCCAAATGCCAGAATGCGAAAACCCCTCTGAAGTACCTATTTGTTTATTCACCTGAAAATGCGTTTATAACTGGCTCCAGAGCGTGGTCAGACGGGAATTACAGTGCTAAACTTCGCCACCCAAACCGGTTTAAGAGGAAATTAGGATATGTTGCAACTGTTTAACACCAAAACCCGTCAGAAAGAGCGTTTTCAGCCGCTGGTAGAAGGGAAGGTGGGACTCTATGTTTGTGGCATAACCGTGTATGACCTCAGCCACATGGGCCATGCCCGTACTTATCTGAGTTTTGATGTGTTGGTGCGCTATCTGCGCCACCTCGATTACGATGTGAAGTACGTGCGTAACATTACTGATGTGGACGATAAAATCATCGCCCGGGCCAATGAAAACGGCGAAACAACCGAAGCGCTTACCGAGCGTACCATAGCCATGATGCACGAAGATTTCGCTGCGCTGAATCTGGTTGAGCCGGATATCGAACCACGGGTCACCGGGCACATGGCCGAGATTATCGACGTCATCGAAAAGCTCGTGGCTAGAGGCTATGCCTATCAGGCCGGGAGCGGCGATGTGTTGTTTGACGTGAGCAAGTTTGATGATTACGGCAAACTGAGCCGACAGAATCTGGAACAGTTACAATCTGGTGCACGTGTTGAAGTGGCAGCGGGTAAAGACGATCCGCTGGACTTCGTGCTGTGGAAAACCGCCAAGCCGGGCGAACCGGCCTGGGCTTCACCCTGGGGCGACGGCCGACCAGGCTGGCACATTGAATGTAGTGCCATGAATCACAAACATCTGGGCGAGCATTTCGATATTCACGGTGGTGGTTCTGACTTAATCTTCCCGCACCATGAAAATGAAGTGGCGCAATCCTGCTGTGCTTTCGATACGCCTTATGTAAACACCTGGATGCACACCGGGATGGTGCAGGTGAATGACGAAAAGATGTCTAAATCACTGGGTAATTTCTTTACCTTGCGTGATGTATTAGGCGAGCACGATGCAGAAATTCTGCGCTTCTTTTTGATGTCGGCCCATTACCGCAGCCAACTGAGTTATTCCCAGGATAACATCGACCAGGCTAAATCAGCTCTTGAGCGACTCTATACTGCGCTGCGCGGAGTAAAAGTAGACAGTGTCACAGACCTGAGTTACGGCGGATACCTTGAACGTTTTGAGCAGGCCATGAATGATGACCTGAATGTGCCAGAGGCTTACTCGGTGCTGTTCGACCTTGCCCGTGATTTAAATAAACACAAATCACAGGGCGATGCTGGTGCAGAAGAAGCTGGCAAGCTTGCCGCCGTGCTAAAAGGCATTGGTGGTATTCTGGGCTTCCTGCAGCGCGATCCGGAAGCCTTTATGCAGTCAGGCAATGACGACGAGGTAGCGGAAATCGAAGCGCTTATCAAAGCGCGCAATGATGCCCGTGCTGCAAAAGACTGGGGCGCAGCCGATGCAGCGCGCGACAAGCTCACAGCCATGGGGATTGTGCTGGAAGACGGCGCTGGCGGCACCACCTGGCGCCGCCAGTAACCGCGAAAGGCTTTTCCAAAATATGTCTTCCCGGAATTTGCGCAGCAAATATCCGGGACCTCCATTCATGTTATCCTGAAGTCGAAACTACCACTTATTTCCTTTCTCAGTTTAGACAGCCTTCTCAGGCGATCCCGGCTCAGGGCCGGGATGACAGAAAAGTTAGGCCGGGAGGTAAAAACACCGTCATCCCCGCATGCATTTGGGCGGGGATCTCCATACATGTTATTGGGGAGTATAAACAACCACATGCCTCTCCTTCGTCATCCCCGCATGCCTCTCCTTCGTCATCCCCGCATGCTTTTGAGCGGGGACCTCCACACATGTTATCGTGGAGTATAAATATCCGCCTCTGATAACGTCCTGATCAAACCTCCACAATCAACAGTAATGTGGCGGCCGTGGCTGCTCCCATCACCAGATTAAAACCTCTTTGCCGTCGCGGGTTATTCAGCCACAGTCGCAGTTTCGCACCGGTGCCGGCCCATAGTGAAATCGCGGGTAACCCGAGCAGTGCAAAGGCCAGCATAATCATCGCGCCGGACTGGGCGTAGTCACTACCTGGCAGGCTAAAAGTACTTACACTGCCAAGCGCCATCATCCACGCTTTGGGATTAACAAACTGAAATAACGCCGCCTGCCACCAGGTGAAGGGCTGAGTTGAGCGCCAATTATCACTACTGATACCGTTAACCGGGCCTGAGGCAATTTTAAACGCCAGCCAGAGCAGGTAGGCCGCACCGGCAACATTCAGCACCGAATACATGACCGGATAAAGCTGAAACAGCACACCGAGCCCAAGCAGTACGCTCAGTAACAACATAGACACACCAAATACAATTCCCAGCATATGCGGTAACGTGCGGGTAAAACCAAATTGTGCCCCTGAAGCCAGCAGCATCATGTTATTTGGCCCTGGTGTAACGGAAGTAATAAAAGCAAAGGTGGCAATGCCCAGCAAAAATGAGGTTTCCATAAAAGTGCGCCCTGAAAAGTAAGTGATTAAAGTAGCGTTACAGCGCAGGCTGTTGTTATAGCATGCGGGATTAATCTGTATTTATTTAGATGCAATAAGTTGGGTAATTAGCCATACAGATAGCTATTTAAGTCGGCTGTATGGTGCAAATTTCCACAAACTGTATGGTTTTGTATTTAAAAGTGCTGATATATTGAAGATTGTATGGTTTTCGATATTTAGCGGATACACAGATGAGCAGATATTTGCACCTGGCCACGCGGCTAAAAGAACACATTCAGATGGGCTACTTTGCACCAGGCGATAAATTGCCGTCTGTTCGTCAACTTGCCAGTGAGCACGGCGTTAGCATTTCCACCGTACAGGAAGCCTACCGGGTGCTGGAGCAGGAAGGTCTGGTTACCGCTAAGGCAAAGTCGGGCTATTTTGTTGCACAGGCTAAAGAACGCATTGCGCGGCCAAGGGAGTCTAAACCACCGCAGCGGCCCATGGACGTGTCGCTCTGGGAAGATGTGCTGGCCATGTTGATGGGCCATGGTGTAGAGGCCAGTTGTGAGTTTCAGCATGCCATGCCTGATATGAGTTCATCGACTCTGAAACCGCTACTGAAAAATATCTACGAGCTCAACCGCCACCGTCCGCAGGATGGCATGTCTTATGGTCATGTGCAGGGCGAACTCGGACTTCGTGAGCAACTGGCGCGCCTTACCGCCACCACCGGATGCCAGCTCGATGCAGAAGACTTTGTAGTCACCTCTGGCTGTCAGGAAGCACTGTCAGTTTGCTTAAGGGCGGTAGCACAAAGCGGCGATGTGATAGCGGTAGAGTCTCCGGGGTTTTACGGTGCCATGCAGGCAATAAAAGCGGCTAACTTAAAAGCGCTGGAAATCCCCACCGACTCGCGGGATGGTATGAGTATCGAAGCGCTCAGGCTGGCTATGGATCAGTGGCCGGTTAAAGCCATTTTAGTAACACCAACGGTAAATAATCCCCAGGGCTACGTGATGCCCTTGGCTAAAAAGCAGGCGCTGTATCAACTGGCGCGGGAATACGATATAGCGATAATCGAAGATGATATTTATGGTGATATCGCTTTTGAATACCCGCGCCCTAAAACCATTAAATCATTCGACGAAGATGGCCGGGTACTGCTGTGCTCTTCTTTTTCGAAAACCCTGGCGCCGGGTTTCAGGGTCGGCTGGATTGCGCCGGGGCGATACCGGGATAAAGTGACCCATATTAAATATGTCAGTAGCTCCATGTGCCCCACGTTACCACAACTGGCGATTGGTAATTTTATCCGCCAGGGCGGTTACGACAGGCATTTACGGGCGATGCGACAATCTTACCGCAAAGCCAGGGATGTGATGCTCAAAGGCATCGAGGCGCACTTTCCGGCAAACACTCGGGTGAGTTTTCCGGAAGGGGGCTTTATTTTGTGGGTGGAGTTACCCGAGGGTTATGATGCGGCCCGGCTGGCAGAGTTGGCTAAAGAGCGCGGGATAATCCTGGCGCCCGGGCAGATGTTTTCCGCCACCGGCAAGTACCGTAATTGCTTGCGGTTTAATTATATTGATCGCGACTTAGCCACCCGTGAGCGAAGTGTTGCAATACTGGGGGAGATCCTGATGGAAATGGCGCCAGCCAGTGTGGCAATGGCCTAATGGCGCCCGTACCAGCGTTTAGTACGCTCACAGTAGGCGGTAAATTCGTCACCAAACAGCTCAATCATAAAGCGTTCTTCCGGGATGATCTGAAAGCGCTGCAAATACGCCATCGTAAGCACAGCAAATACCAATCCACAGGCATCACGCACAATAAATGCTGCGCCGATTACACCCACCACTAAACCCAGATACATGGGGTTGCGGGTATAGGCAAAAATACCACCATCCACCAGTGTACTGGCATTTTGTGGTCGGTGGGGATTTACAGTGGTCCTCTGCTGTCTGAACGCCACTACGCCTGCCACACCAATTAATCCGCCGGCCACAAACAACACAAAACCGAAGGGGCGCAGAGGATGAGGCAGTGGCATTACATTCAGGGAAGCGCAATACCAGGTGAGGGCCAGCGCAGCAATAAACACGATAACCGGCGGTACTTTAAGTTCAAGGTTGTTTAACATCGCTATCGTCCACCACAGGGTTCATTTTTGCCGCTTTCTTTTGTTGCTGTTTCTCAATCAGTTGCGATTTCCAGCGCTGCTGCGAAACATGCCCTTTGATGGCTTCAATACATTCATTCACCACCAGTAAAAACTCTTTGTCCAGGTTTTGTTCTTCCGGCGTAAAGTCTTTCAGGCCGGAGCTGACAAACTCCTCAATGTCTCTGGCTTCAAGGTCGGTCAGCAGGTTAACAACAGAGGCGGTTACAATGTCTGTTACCGCGCTTTCCAGAGTATTTTCAATGGTGCGGCCAACCACCGGCACATAAGACAACGTAGATACCTGGGCGTTTTCACGCACGGCTTTGCCAACACTTTCTTTCACGTGCCGCCGGATTACATCGCCATGTTTACTGTCGTTAATTGACTGCCCAAGATGATTAACAATGTTGGACATCCAGGAGCTTATTACTGGTCGTCTCGGCGCTAATACGTTTTGCGTGATATCGTCGATAAGCGGTGAGCCGGCAGCAATGTCCTGCTGCGCATCGGTGAGGACTTTCACTACAATCCGATCGCTTAACTCTTCTACAAACACATCATAATAGAACGAAAAGAACCGGTAGATGCCGGTGTCGTTGAGGTCGATAATCTGGTTCTTGTGTAACCGGTACAGAATCGAAAATATCCGCAGAAAGCGGAATATGCGGGTTCCACCTAAGGGGATACAGCCGACTAAATCGTACCAGCGTAAAAACGGAAAAAAGTACCAGCGCAGGTACTCTTCGGTCTTAATCGCAACAATCCAGCGCACGAAAAACTCGATTAAGAAGATGGTAATAAACACCAGATCGACCAGAATGAAGTTTTTGTGGATTGGGTCGTAGAAGTTAACAAACGCTGGCGACCAGGCACTCAGGCTATCGCGAATAAAAGCAGTGTTATAAAGGCCATCAAACAGTAAAAGCAGCAGGTTAAGCAGCAACAGCCCCAACATAATAATGTCGAGCAGTAGCCAGGGACCCTCGTGGCTGTTGCGCAGATTTTCCCGGTTTATCCTAAACATGGGCCCTCTGTATAGTTAGCGATTATCCTAAATTGCGTAAGCGTGTCACATCCACGTGCAGGGTGAGTTTTTGTCCTGGTTGCAAGTATTTCTTGGGATTCAGGTTATTCCACTTGGTAATGTCGCTGGTGCGTAAATTAAATTTTTGTGCGATGCGCGCCAGTGAATCACCGCGTTTTACGGTGTAAGTGAGCGTGCGCATAATGGCATCGCGCTTTTGCTCATCGCTTGCTTCATCCACCCAAATCACCAGGGTTTTACCCGGCATCAGCGGATCCGTTGGTGCCATGCCATTCCATTTCGCCAGCGAGCGGGTGCTTATTTTATATTTACGGCCAATATCCCAAAGTGTATCACCGGCGGCCACTTTATGCGTGAGCTGATAGCTGCCACGTTTTTGATTTTGGGTAGACGCCAGGCGCTGATCTTGCGACAACGTGTACGCGTCTAGTTTTTTAAGCGCAACCGGCACCATGAGGTGATCGCCAATCCGGATCATGTTGTCTTGCATATCGTTGATACTTTTAATGACATCAACAGTTGTGTGGTATTCCTTCGCCAGTTTTAACAGGCTGTCGCCGGATTTCACTTTATGACGCACCCAGTTAAGGCGTTCTTTACGATCAACTTGCGCAAGTTGTGCGGTAAATCCTTCGGCTTTGTCCAGTGGCAATACCAGGCGGTGAGGACCATCAGGATCGGTGGCCCAACGATTATAGCCGGGGTTAAGGGCATGTAACGATTTTAGTTCCATGCCCGCGAGTTCGGCGGCAAAGGCCAGGTCCAGCTGTGAGCCGGTATCCACGGTGGCAATAACCGGCGCATTGTCGATTTCAGGCCAACTGAAGGCGTAAGTTTCATGATTTTTTAAGATGTCTGCCAGTGCCAGTAATTTGGGCACGTAAGCGCGGGTTTCCCGAGGCAAATCAAGGGACCAGAAATCAGTAGGTTTGCCGGCCTGCTTGTTACGCTTAATGGCTTTACCCACCCGGCCTTCGCCGCTGTTGTAGGCTGCCAGGGCATGCAACCAGTTACCATCAAACATTTTGTTCAGATAAGCAAGATAATCCAGGGCGGCATCGGTGGAGGCAATCACATCACGACGGCCGTCGTACCACCAGGTTTGCTCTATGCCGAAGCGCTTTGCGGTGCCAGGAATAAACTGCCACATGCCTGCTGCACGGCCATGAGAATAGGCGAAGGGATCAAAGGCACTTTCCACAATGGGCAGCAGCACCAGTTCCAGCGGCATCTCGCGGGCTTCAATCTGTTGGATTATGTAATACAGGAAAGGTCTGGCGCGTTTTGATACCCGCTCCATATACGCCGGGTGCTTGAGGTACCAGTCGCGTTGCACCGCCACGCGCTTGTTATCCGGGATCTCGAAGGCAAACTGGTTACTGGCGCGTAACCACAGGTTTTCAATGACAACCGGTTCAACGGCTTTCTCAACCGGTGAAATATCTACTTCTACCTCTTCGGTAGGGTGCATGACTTCAATAACGCCCTCATTGGCCAGTTCACAATCGGCCTGGTCGTTAATATCGGTATGGGCAATTTCGCAGGTGGAACGGTTGTCCTGCAACTCACTCTCGGCTTGCTCGGTTGTCTCAGTTAACTGGCAACCACTGAGCGAAGCAACAACGATAAGATGAAGTGCAGACAACTTTAATTTCATTGAGAAACGAACCCTTAGATAATTCAACAGCATACCAGTGTACGCAAATTCGCGCTTCAATGCATCCTGTTGAAGCTAATACTATAGGCGACACAGCGCCGAACCACATTATCAACAGTCAGAAATTATCTTTCCATTGTCTCAGATGAGTAAAGACGGCTATTTCGTCAATTAGTTCCGCACCTGATTGGCTGGAAACCGATTTTTTTATGGCAGGCGAATCGCATCGCAGGAAAGGATTTATATCCAGTTGCGTGCTCAGCAGAGTGGGCAGGGTAGGTGTGTTTTGTGCGCGGGTCTCTTTTACCCAGCTGTCATACGCCTGGAGAGCCTGATTATCTGGTTCGGCCGCCAGGGCAAAATTCACATTTGCCTGGGTATATTCGTGGGTGCAGTAAATAACGGTAGACGCTGGCAGGCGCTTAATTTTGTTCAGCGAGCGATGCATCTGACCAGGTGTTCCCTCAAACAAACGGCCGCAACCGGCAGAAAACAGCGTATCACCACAAAACAGCGCGTTATGCCCCAAAAACGCTATATGATCAAGCGTATGGCCAGGCAGTTCCAGTACATTAAATTCACAACCAATTAGCGGTAGTTTTACTAAATCGCCCTGAGCAACGGATTTAGTAATACCACTAATGTGGCCGCCACGAGGGCCAATAACCGGTAAATCTTTTACCGTGCTGCTTAGTTGAGAAATACCACCGGTATGGTCGTGGTGATGGTGGGTAATCAGGATGGCTGCCAGGGCCAGGTCATTGTCTTTACAAAATGCCAGTACCGGGTCAGCATCACCCGGATCCACTACGACAGCATATTGCTCGTTGTGCAAACACCAAATATAGTTGTCGTTAAAGGCGGGGATCGGCGTAACAGAAAGTTCCGCCGGAAAACTGTCGGTTGGCATAGTCCAGTCCGTAAGTTGTACATGGTTGTTCAGATACTATAAAGTTGTGTGGTCGCATGCAATACGTGCAAGCAGTTTATAACATCAGGCGTTTATGAAATCAGCGTTTCACCCCAAACCGTTACGATACCCGCAAAGCTGGTCTGAATTGCCGGGTGGCGATGAGCTTAAACAGGCTATCGAGGGTGTTTGTGATGATCTCAGCCAACGGGTGTTTGGTTATAATCTGGTCAAGCTGGGCAATCTGAGTAGCGAAATAAAGCTACCAGGTTGTGCTATTCGCAACCAGGTTGCACAAACTCAGGTAGCCACTGAAGCCAGCAGCCTGATTTCCTATTCAGATAATCTGCCCTACATCGAAAACAGTATTGATGGCTTTTTACTGGCCAACGAGCTCGACTTTGCCCGGGATCCTCATGAAATACTGCGAGAAGTTGATCGTACGATTACCGCTAATGGGTATGTGATTATCAGCGGGTTCAACCCGTACAGCCTCACCGGACTAGCGCGTTTCCTACCCATTAAAAAAGGCAATATTTTGCATCAGGCCCGTTTTTTCTCCGCCGGGCGGATTAAAGACTGGTTGCAACTGCTCGGTTTTGAAATTGTTGAGCACCGGCATATTTTGTTTTCCATGCTATTTGCCAGTCACCACAAAGGTCAGCCAGCTGCCTGGCAACAATGGTGTAGCCGATACTGTCCGTGGTGTTCATCGGTGTATGTATTAATGGCCCGCAAACGCACTCTTCCTATGACCACGGTAAAACCGAAGTGGAAAGTGAAACCACGCTTCTCTGCTGTAGGCGCGAGCATGCGCGATGCGGCGTCCAGAGTTACCCATTCTTCGAACCGCTGATTGGCCGACGTTTACTAGAAAAACAGCCCGTCATCCCTGCTTGCTCTTGGGCGGGGATCTCTATAAAAGGTTATTTGAGCTGAGCCAGAACTATCAGGAGATCCCGGCTCGGAGGCCGGGATGACAGGATATATTTGCGGGGCCTAAATTACACAGTCATACCTGCATATATCTCCTCCGCCATCCACGCATGCACTTCCTCCGTCATCCCCGCGTGCTCTTGGGCGGGGATCTCCATAAAAGGTTATTTAGGCTGAGTCAGAGCTATCAGGAGATCCCGACTCGGGGGCCGGGATGACAGGGTATAATTGCGGGGCTAAATTACCTTATCATTCCTGCATATACTTCCACCGTCGTCCACGCACGCTCCTCCTGCATCATCCACGCACGCTCCTCCTCCATCATCCACGCATGCACCTCCTCCGTCATCCCCGCGTGCTCTTGGGCGGGGATCTCCATAAAAGGTTATTTAGGCTGAGTCAGAGCTATCAGGAGATCCCGGCTCAGAGGCCGGGGCGATTTTAGGGCGTTAGCCCTGTTGAATTAATCAGACTGTTTCGGAGATCCCGGAATTCGCGTTGCGAATCCGGGAAGATAAAAAGCCGTAAAGCTTTTTATCACTTAACCCGCATGCCGGGTTGGGCGCCTTCGTGTGGCTCCAGGATGAACAGGTCTTTACCACCCGGGCCAGCGGCTAATACCATGCCTTCTGACATGCCAAAGCGCATCTTGCGAGGAGCCAGGTTGGCTACCATAACGGTGTGCTTACCAATTAAATCTTCTGGTGCATAGGCAGATTTAATCCCGGCAAATACCTGACGGGTTTCGCCGCCCAGATCCAGTTCCAAACGTAACAGTTTGTCGGCCTTTTCTACATGCTCAGCATTGGCTATGCGCGCAATGCGGAAGTCCACTTTAGCAAAGTCTTCAAAGGTGATTTCTTCGCTGATCGGATCTTTCGCCAATGGGCTGTTTGGATCTAACTTCGGCTCGGCGGCCAGGCTTTCTTTTGAATCTTCAACCATAGCGTTAATTTTATCCATCTCTACGCGCTGCATCATTGGCTTAAACTTATTAATTTCGTGGTTAGTGAGCACGGTCTGCGCGCTGTCCCAGATTAATTTGTCGTTTAAGAATTCTTCGGCTTTTTCCGCCAGTACCGGCAGTACGGGTTTTAAGTAAGTCACCAGAATGCGGAACAGGTTAATTCCCAGTGAGCAAACGTCATGGGTAAATTGCTGCTTGTCTTCCTGCTTAATAGTCACCCACGGTGCGTTAGTATCGATAAACTGGTTAGCTTTATCTGCCAGCATCATGATTTCACGCACAGCCTGGTGGTATTTACGTTTTTCGAACAGGTTAGCGATGGTTTCGGAGGCATCCTGAAACTGTTTAACCAGCTCCGGTTCCAGTACGGTTGCGGATAACTTGCCGTCGAAACGCTTGGTAATAAAGCTGGCACAACGACTGGCGATATTGACCACCTTACCCACTAAGTCAGAATTCACTTTCTGAGCGAAATCTTCAAAGTTAAGGTCGATATCGGTGACGCCATCACCCAGCTTAGAAGCAAAGTAATAACGCAGGTATTCGGGGTTCAGATGGTCCAGATAAGTGCGGCCTTTAATAAAGGTGCCACGGGATTTGGACATCTTCGCGCCGTTAACCGTAACAAAACCGTGAATGTTAACGCCGGTAGGTTTACGGTATCCCGCGCCTTCCAGCATTGCCGGCCAGAACAGGCAATGGAAGTAAGTGATGTCTTTACCAATAAAGTGGTACAGCTCGGCATCAGAGTCCGCTTTCCAGAAACTGTCGAAATCCACGTCATTGCTGTCGCAGAAATTCTTGAAGCTGGCCATATAGCCCACTGGTGCATCAACCCAAACGTAGAAGAATTTATTCGGCGCACCAGGAATCTCAAAGCCGAAATACGGCGCATCGCGGCTGATATCCCACTGCTGTAAACCGTCTTCAAACCACTCCTGCAGTTTGTTGGCCATTTCTTCCTGAATCGCACCGGAGCGGATCCACTCTTTTAACATGCCTTCAAATTGCGGCAGGTCAAAGAAGAAGTGTTCGGATTCTTTGAGTACCGGCGTAGCACCAGAAACAACGCTACGCGGGTTTTTCACCTCGGTAGGGCTGTAGGTAGCACCACACACGTCGCAGCTATCGCCGTTTTGATCTTCTGCACCACAGCTCGGGCAGGTGCCCTTAACAAAGCGATCCGGCAGGAACATGTTCTTTTCCGGGTCGAACAACTGATTAATTGTGCGCTTGGAAATGTAGCCGGCTTGATCCAGACGATTGTAAATTTCTTCACAGAACGCTTGGTTTTCCGGTGAATGGGTCACATAGTAGTTGTTGTAATCAACATAAAAGTCAGTGAGATCCTGATGGTGCTCAGCGCGGGTCTTCGCCACCATTTCTTCCGGAGTGATGCCAAGTTCTTGGGCTTTAAGCATAACCGGCGTACCGTGTGCATCATCGGCACAAACGCTGTAACATTCATGACCGCGTAAACGCTGGAAACGGGTCCAGATATCGGTTTGAATATGTTCAAGCAAGTGACCTAAGTGAATAGATCCGTTGGCATAGGGTAACGCGCTGGTTACCAGAATTCGGCGCTTGCCGTTAGTCAGATGACTCTGTTCAGACATAGAATAATTCGTTCGGCTAATTGCTATTGGAAATGGCGCAAATACTAGCGGAAATGCGCTTTTTTTGCATTGTTTTTGTATGAGTTAATCTTATCTAACCGATAAAATTGCAGGTATTTTATGTTTTTTTCGCGAAAGTCTTCCAAACCCTCGGCGTTGCTACAGTGTGCTGCTGATTATTTAAGCAACTATTTTGTGGTAGGTAAAGACGAGGTATTGCCTTGGTGTGAAGAGGCAGAAGGCACGCTTACCATTACCTTTCCCTTTACTAATCAAAGTCAGTGGCCGTTCATTGAGGCGGGCCTTACAGAAGCGCTGAATAACAAAAATCTCAGTGCCGGGTTGAGTTTTAAAACCAGCATCCACAGCGGGCAAACCACCAAACCTCCTGTAACCAACATTCGCAATATTATTGCGGTTGCGTCGGGCAAGGGCGGGGTAGGTAAGTCGACCACCAGTATTAACCTGGCCTTTGCACTTATGCAGGAAGGCGCCAGAGTGGGGATTTTAGATGCCGACATCTATGGTCCATCAGTGCCTATCATGCTGGGAAATACCGGTGAACGTCCGGCAACCGCTGATAATAAGCACATGCAGCCATTACAGGCCCACGGTATGGTAGCCAACTCAATTGGCTATCTGGTACCGGCAGAAGACGCGGCCATCTGGCGCGGGCCCATGGCCAGTAAAGCGCTATCGCAAATTATTAATGAAACGCTGTGGCCAGTGCTGGATTATCTTATTGTGGATATGCCGCCGGGGACGGGGGATATTCAGCTCACCATGGCGCAACAGGTACCATTAACTGCCGCGGTGGTAGTAACAACGCCGCAGGACCTGGCCATTGCCGATGCTCAAAAAGGCATTGCCATGTTTAATAAGGTCAACATTCCGGTGCTCGGCCTGGTGGAGAATATGAGCTTTTACCAGTGCACAGAGTGTGGGCATAAAGACTACGTTTTTGCTAAAGATGGCGGCAATTTATTAGCAGAACGCTACAATTTACCGCTGTTAGGGGCGCTGCCGCTGGACGTGCGTATCCGCGAACATGCCGGTTCCGGCGAGCCGTTATTAGTCAGCGAACCGGATAGTCCGCTTTCGGATGTTTATCGGGAAATGGCCCGGGCGGTATCATTTGAGCTGGCCACGACAGTGCCTGTGGCTGCTGATCAAGGCCGCAATATTAAAGGCGACCCCATAGCGTTTAACCCGTTAACCGACAGCTAAGTAGCAAAAATGTGTTGATAAGCGGCTAAAAGCGCTTAAAACACGTTGCCTGTGGGGCGCTGCAGTCGCATAATAGCGCCCCGGTTAAGGCTTAGGAAATCTCCGCAATGCGTTTATGTGATCGCGATATTTATCAGTACCTGCAAGACGGCAAAATCAAAATCGATCCGCAACCTGATTACGATCAGATAAGCGGCCTTACGGTGGACATTCGTCTGGGCAATAAATTTCGCGTATTCGAAGATCACGCCGCGCCATACATTGATTTAAGCGGGCCTAAATCTCAGGTTCAGGCAGCCCTTGAATCGGTAATGAGCGACGAAATTGAACTGCCGGAAGACAAAGCCTTTTTCCTCCACCCTAAGGAGCTGGCCCTGGCCATTACTCATGAGTCGGTCACCTTACCAGACAACATAGTAGGCTGGCTGGACGGCCGTTCTTCACTGGCTCGCCTTGGCCTGATGGTGCATGTTACCGCTCACCGCATCGATCCCGGCTGGTCGGGCAATATTGTGCTGGAGTTCTACAACAGCGGTAAGTTACCACTGGCGTTACGGCCCCTAATGAAAATTGGTGCGCTGAGTTTTGAAGTACTCAGCCAGCCGGCAGAAAAACCTTACAATGCGCGCATCGACGCTAAGTACAAGGGACAGGCCGGCGCGGTGGCAAGTCGTATTGATGCCGATGGCAAAGACGACGCTGAGTAACTTACTCCCCTCGCTTATTTTTTAAAGTCCGACAAATACTTGTAAATTAATTGTTTAAAATTTACATCTAAATCTTTACTTAATCGATTAAGTTGCTATCTTATTAGGTATTAAAACCTGATAAGATAGCAACTATGCGCCTGGCTACCGCTTTATATTTGTCTGCTCTCTCACTGCTGAGTTTTACCTCGCAGGCAACTGACGTTTCGGTAACGTCACCAGACGGCGATATTACTTTTACCTTCACCGATGAAAACGATTATGCCCAGTATAGCGTTGACTACAACGGTAAGCAGATCATGCGCCCGGCGCGGCTGGGTTTTGCTTTTGCTAAGGCTAAATCGATTTATCGTCATCTTGAGGTCAGTGAAGTAAGCCGCACCAGCGAAGATAACACCTGGGAGCAACCCTGGGGAGAACAACGTGTTATTCGCAATCACTACAACGAGCTGGTGGTTAAATTTACCGATAAGAATGATGCAGATAACGCCTTTAACGTGCAGGTACGGGTATTTAATGACGGCATTGGCTTTCGTTATCACGTAAGCGCCGACGGGCAACGTGATATCACCCGTGAAATGACCGAGTTTTCCATTATCGATTCGCATACGGCTACCGCTTACTGGATCCCGGGGCAGGGGTATGACCGTCAGGAATATTTGTATCGCGAAACCCGCTTGCAGGATGTTGGTAAAGCCAGCACACCGATGACGATTAAACTGGACGACGGCACGCACCTGGCTATCCATGAAGCCGCGCTGGTAGATTACGCTGGCATGAGCCTCGACAGACAAGCGCTGGGCCGCTTCGAAGCCGATTTGGCGCCCCGTGCCGATGGCATAAAAGTGCGCAAGCAAGGCAGTTTCACTACGCCATGGCGTACCGTGCAGATAGCGCCGAATGCAGCAGATTTAATCAATTCTTACATCACCCTTAACCTTAACGAACCCAATAAGCTGGGTGAGGTTGACTGGGTTAATCCGGGTAAGTACATCGGTATCTGGTGGGGAATGCATATCCAGAAATACACCTGGGGCTCCGGTGATAAACACGGCGCTACCACAGAAAATACCCTGCGCTATATGGACTTTGCCGCGGAGCATGGCTTTGACGGCGTATTGGTAGAAGGCTGGAATGTTGGCTGGGATGGTGACTGGATCCAAAATTCAGAGTTGTTTTCGTTTACCGAAAGCTATCCGGATTTCGATATTCAAAAAGTCAGCGATCACGGCAAAAAAGTGGGCGTTAAGCTTATTGGCCACCACGAAACGTCCGGCGGGATCACCAACTACGAAGCTCAGATGGAAGACGGGTTTGCGCTGTATCAGAAGGTGGGCGTCGAGCAGATTAAAACCGGCTATGTAGCCCACGGCCAGGGCCTGAAAGTAACCGATGAGAATGGCATTAAACGTCTGGAATATACCGACAGTCAGCCGCTGGTAAATCACTTTATTAAAAACATCACCACCGCTGCGAAATACGGTATTTCAATTAACACCCATGAGTCCGTCAAAGACACGGGCCTACGCCGCACCTATCCAAACTGGATTGCCCGGGAGAGCGCTCGCGGCCAGGAATATAACTCAGGCTGGGCAGCGCCCAATACGCCTGAGCATGTGCCGATGCTGGCGTTTACCCGCATGCTTTCCGGCCCGATGGACTTTACACCAGGTATTTTCGACCTTGATTATCCGCCAATTAAAGGCGGAACCGAAGAACATGGTCGCGTGAAATACATGCGCCCACAAAGCACCATTGCCAAACAGTTAGCCGAGTATGTTGTTCTTTACAGCCCTATCCAGATGGCCGCTGATTTGCCGGAGAACTACGAAGCGCAAATGGCACCTTTCCAGTTCATAAAGGATGTGCCTACCGACTGGGAGCAAACTCAGGCGTTGCAGGGAGAAGTAGGTGACTATGTGGTAATCGCCCGCCAGGAACGTAAAGCGAGACATTACAGTGGTAGCGACTGGTATTTAGGGGCAATTACCAACGAAGATGCGCGGGATATCACTGTGCCACTGAGTTTTCTTAAACCCGGTAAAAGCTACGAAGCGCAAATTTACAAAGACGGCAAAAAAGCCGACTGGCAAACCAATCCTTATGACGTGGATATCAGTAAAAGAAAGGTAACCAGTAAAGATTCTTTAACCTTACACCTCGCTGCGGCAGGTGGTGCAGCTATAAGGTTTAAACTGCTGTAATTCAGAAATATAATCCAGTGAGACCAAAGGCGCCAAGTCCCCAACCTACGGCGCCTTTTTTATTTTTACCCGATAACAATACCTTTAGTGACTTCTATAGTGCAGCAGAGCCGCATCGAACGAATATTGTACTGGCTTGGCATTACCTATACAGTTGAGACTGACCAAAACAACAGGGAAAGATTCCGTGGGCAGACTAACGACGCTATGTGCATTGAGTTTTCTAGTGCTTTCTGGCTGGTCTAATGCAAAGGATTTAAATAAAGAAATGGCTATGTTCGGATTAACTGTTGTTGAATCGAAAAGAGCCTGTTTTCGTTAAGGTTTTCTGGAGTATCCATAAACCTGAACCAACCTAGGTAGTGT
>MDTF01011787.1_pt1 | contig 27769 bp, 17 predicted proteins | sample 811191 | NCBI WGS metagenome assembly MDTF01 (sample SAMN05326649, study PRJNA326480) | marine metagenome | isolation source: seawater | place: Southern Ocean | collected 2011 | reverse complement strand
TAAATACTACAATGTAGGTACACATCTTACTAAGATATTTATTGTTTGTATTGAGAATGTTACCTTTAAGAAGAAAAAGGTTATTAAAAACAACGCAATATTTTAATTTTCTGGAGCTAAAAAAAAGCGTTTAGAGAAACTCTAAACGCTTTTTTTAAAACTTGTTGTATTTTTCTTACTCTACAATTAAAGTAAAAGGAATACTATATTTTACACCAACTGGCTTTCCTCTTTGTCTACCTGGCTTCATTTTTGGTAGTTGCTTCATTACTTTTATAACTTCAGCTTTAATCTTTGGGTGTGGTGCTCTCGCTTGTACATTTACGATATTACCATTTCTATCAATCTTAAAACCAATGAATACTCTTTTTCTACCTGGTGATAAACCTAATTCGTTTGGTAATTCAGAATCAAATTTTCTACCAAAGTGTTTTTGCACCATTTTACTGAAACATTTTTTTAATGCTGCTTTATTTCCTTTACAACCAGGAAATACAGGTACATCTTCAATAATCATGAAACTTACATCTTCTGTAAACTCTTCTTCTTCTGCAATTTCTATAATTTCTTCAACTTCAACAGCTTCACTTTCATCTGTTTCTGTAGATTCGATTACAGTTTCAACAACCTCTTCTTCATCTTCAACAATTTCAATTTTTTCTGGAGCAGGTGGTGGTGGTGTTTTTGGTTTAACAGGTTCTACTCTTTCAGTAATAGGGATATCTTCGTCCATATCTGCATTCATAACAGCAGAGCCTAAGTCTCCATAGGTTTTGTCATACGTTTTTTGTTCTATTGATACATAAGTTACAAAAAGGGCTAATACAAGACCAATTTGCATAAATAACTTGCTGAAATTTTCTAAATTAGATTTAGGACTTTTCTTAATTTCCATTTTAAAGAGTTTTTAATAGGTTGCTAATTTAATTAAATTATTGTGTTAAAAACAAGTCTTATTGTTAATTAATCTATTTTTTTTTTGAAACTAGATTAAAAATCAACAAAGCTAAGAGGACTCCTGATGAATTTGCAATTACATCTAAATATTCCCCTGTTCGGTAATCCGTTAACGTATTTTGTAATAATTCAATTACTATGCCAAAAATTATGCAACAAATTACTATTATATATTTTTTTTGAGGTTTTTTGAAGTAAGCAATTAACCATGAAATAGTTAATGTAAAGTAAGCAATACTATGAAAAACCTTGTCAATATTTGTAATCGTAATTTTAGTTTCTGGAATTTTTAAAAGGCTTAGGCAAACAATACTAAATGTAATTGCCAAGGCTATGATAAAAATACTATCCTTTAATAAGGTCCTGATAAGCTTCAGCATCTAATAAATTTTCTATTTGCGAACTATCCGAAATATCTATTTTTATCATCCATCCTTTCCCATAAGGATCTGTGTTTACTAATTCTGGCTCATCTTCTAGTTCTTCATTAAATTCAATCACTTCACCAGATAAAGGCATAAACAAATCTGAAACTGTCTTCACTGCTTCTACAGAGCCAAAATTTTCTCCTTCTTCTATATTGTCATCTAATGTATCTACATCTACATATACAATATCTCCTAATTCTCCTTGTGCAAAATCTGTAACTCCTACAGTTGCAATGTTTCCTTCAATTTTAATCCACTCATGATCTTTGGTGTATTTTAATTCAGCTGGAATATTCATTTTATTATTTATTTTTATTTATTTTAATTTCCTCCTAGGTTGTAAACTATATTAATACCACCGTTAATTGATTGTCTTGGGAAAGTGGTAGAAATAGCATATTTAGATGTTTGATGATTGTAATAAAAAGAAGCAGTTAAATTACTGTTCAATTTATAATCTGCGGTAAATTTAATCGAAAATAGTTTTTGACCACCACTAATTTGATCATTATCTTCATCTACATATCTAATTTGTGTTAAATTATCTCTTAATGATACATCTGCTCTTAAGTTAATGTCACCTTTTAAAGTGGTTTTTTTACCTGTAAAGCGAGTATTCATTTTTACGTCTTTAAATACATATCCAAAACCAAAAACATATTCAGTACCCACAATGTCGGTTATTGTACTGTTGTTAAAATTCATGGTTAAAGTTCTGTCTTTTTTAATTTCTCCCCTCAAAGAAAAGGAGTTTTTCATTTTCATATCAATCTTTAGCAATGGTGAAAATTCATCAACCAAAGTTGCACTTGCAATTAATTTTTGTGATTCGTAATTACCTGCTATATTTTTTTCTGTATATGGAGTAGCATCATTATACTGCAAGTTATTTGTAAAACTAGAAATAGTATAAGAGGACCTATATCCATGCGAAAGCACAAACGTTGAGAAATTCTTTTTAAACCATTTCATTTTCATCAAACCATTATAACGCAAAGTCCAATTTGGAATTGGAACATCTCTAAACAAACTTGTGCTTACTTTATTTGGGCTTTTGCCTGAGTATGCAGCCATAAATGCGGGTAATAAAACCTGCTGACTGTTATTGCCAAAACCATCAATTGGCGCTCCTGTTTCTGAAGCCAATCGATTAGAAATTATACTTCTATAATCTTTCATCTTTTGGAATAGTACATCACCATTTGTAAATGCTGTAGACAGCATAGAATGACTTGTGCTAAAATTACCAGTTTCAAAAATAGGTGTATCTTCAAATGCATTTTGTCCTTCTATTAAATCTATTTGTTGAGATATATCACTAGTTTGAATTTTATTTCCTCGAACATCTATATTTAAATCTTTAAAAGGTTTAACGGTAAAAGTGTAGTCTAATTTGTTATAATGAGTTCTGCTATATGTTTTGTTAAAATATTCTCCACCATCGGCTCTAGTAACTAACCAACCGTTTTCTAAGGCTTTATTTCGAATATCTACTTGGCTACCAAAAGCAAATGAGGTTGGTGCTCCTCCCAAAAAGCCAATATCCTCAGTATAACCTTGTAAAAACTGACCATTGTTTTCTGTGTAACTTATTTTACCTTGTTTTACTGCGGTAACGATATCCCAAGTTGCTTTTAAGATTTTCTTTCCGATTGGTAAACTTTTCTTTAGCTTTATTCTTGCTATACTTTTACCTTTTGCGTTTTTACGCTGTGTTTTTGTTAATAATAGTCTTTTAAAACCAATTTTCTTATAGAGCTTATCAAAAGAAATAGTTGTGTTTATATTATGTGTATTTGCATTCTGAATTACATTACCAATTTGTTCAAAAATAGTATTGTCTTGTGATGATACTTGCCAATCAAAATCTGCCGTATATGCATAATCTGCTTTCATAAAACTTAAAAACGGAAATTTATTTAAAGGTAAATTATAAGTAGTATTTAGTTTTTGATGATAGTGATTAGGTCTCCCTGTGTTAAAGAAATCATCAAAAATTTGTAAATCTTCCCCATTTCCAAAAGCATCATAAATGTAACTATTGGTTGCGTTAAAGTTTAATTGTATCGATTTTGTTAAATCAAAACCAATGCTATAATCCCAATCGAATAAAAACCTACGTTGTTTTAATTCTGGTTGTGCAGATAAACCTTCTACTAAATTTCTTGACTGTTGTTCGTTATAACTTCTATTAATTCTAGAGTTTAAAGCAAAGGTTTTTGGTACAGGGTTAAAGTTTAAATCTTTGATAAACTTCCAATGTTTACTTTTTAATTTCTCTGAATTTTTAAAGAATTCAATAGACTTTGAATCGAAAGTAAAATTATAAGCAGCAGAGGCAGATACATTTTCATTAATATATTTTTCGATATTGTAATCTCTATGAAATTCTTTGTTATGAGAATAAGAAACTGCTAAGTTTTCTACATCATAAAACCTTGGTTTTTTTGTAGAATTTGGGTTTCTGTTCTTTTTTACATTGATAAAACTAATACTGGTTCTTTTTGTATAGTCCCGAGAGAACTCACTATTTGGATTTTGTGCAAGAGCATCTTCTAATTTTACATCTTGATACTGAGGGTCAAACTTAGGGTCAATAAATTTTTCACCCACACTATAACTCATCGGTAATTGAATACCCCATTTTTGGGGTGTTAAAACCTTACCTAAATTAATCGTTGTAGAAACATCATATTGTTTTGTTTCGTCTAAACTACGTTGATTTACTCTGTCTTCTACATCACCAAAACCTATCGTTTTTATACTTCCAGAAAGAGATACGTTCGCAATGTCAGCAAAATTTGCATCGGCATTCATAACTGCAGCCCAACCACCTTGATTGTCAAAACCTGCAGAGCGCAGTTCGTTAAACCAAATTTCACCACTTTTATTTGAAGTCGTATTATTTCTGATACCTAAAGTTATGGTTCTTAATTGTGCAAGTGTAGGATTTCCTTTTACTCGAATTTTAAATTCAGGAATGTCATTTGGATTTTCAGCAGGAAACATATCATTCACCATCAAACCTAAACCATCTCTTTCTACTTTTAGTTTTCCAAAGGATTCTAAAATAGCATCTAGATTATTTGCTTCTGGCCAAATATCAAAAGCAGAACTTCCATTTGTTGATACTTTTAAAGGAACTTCTATTTGATAAAAATTATCGTTTAAATCTGTACCTAATCGAATCACTGCAGAAAAATCATCATCACTTAAAATTCCTCCTCCTTCTCCATCGTTTTCTTGTAAATGCATAAACATTTTCAAGTTTTTAAAACGTCTTAGATCAATACTTATATTTTTATAAATGGCCCTGGTTTTATTAGGCTCTAAATTGTTAACCTTTAAGGTTACAGATTGTTCGTTTTGCAATTGTACAGTTGTACTACCTTGTAGACGTTCCCTTTCAATTCCTGGAGGTTGAATATAACTTCCATTATTTTGCTCAATACTAACAACACCAACCTCAAAACCTTCTAATTCAGATTGTGTTAATTCTCTATCAGGGTCAATTGCCGGGTCTATCGTTCTTGTATAGCGTCTCCAATCTCCACGTACTAAATCTAGTTCACCAAATCTAATAACGACAGGCATCTTAAATTTAGTTAAAAACATTCTTATAAAACGAATACTATTAAAATTAGAGATTCCATTTATAGGAGTTCCATTTCTAATCGGTACTCTAAATTGATACCATTTTGTTTGCTGTGTACTCCCATTTTCTAGAGGAGTAGAGGTCGTTTTTTCATCAACAATAAAATTACTTCCTTTTACTAAATCCGCCTGATTCAAAGAAATTTTATACTCATAATAACTTTCAACAGTATTCATCGTTTGATCTCTGTTAATGTCTTCTACATCTGGATAGGTTGATGACGAAGTAGGATATGATTCTGGAGATTGATTTAACGTTGGTGAGTTACCTTGTGTATTGTTGTAGTCTTTATATCTCTTTATAATAGATGCATCAATAGCATCTAATACTGCTCCCCTAAAAAACTGAAAGTTATCTGCTGCAGGATCACTTAAATTGCTATACGCACCAATATCGACTAATGCCTTTTCTTCAGTATCATTTAAACCATCAAAACCAACATCTTGATTTGTTCTTGCGGCATCATCTTCACTAAAGGCATAAATAATTGATGGATTTCTAGGAACATCTCCCCAAGTTGTTCTGTTTACGTTAGAGCCATCAACTTTTAAACCATCTTCTGGTAAACCGTTTTCGAACATCTTACGATTATCCTTTACAATATCTTCAGAAATGTTTCCTAAATTGATGTATAAATCTCCAACCTGATTTGTTAAATCCGAAGGGTTTATACCTTCTGGTAAACCTTCTGCATTTGTTATAGAATAATTTTGATATGGATCCATTATCCAAAATTGAATAAATTCAACGTTTGCTTGGTCAAAATTATTTGTGTTTAGAGGGCGCATAATTCCACCCCAATTTGTCTCAGGATTTGGTAATGACACATTTCCTTCAATAACACTTGCATTTGGGTTAAAATTATAAGAACCTCTTTCTTCGGGGAAATAGGCTAAATCTAATGTTCTTATTAAAGAATTTTGAGTAATGTCTAATTGTACATTTGGGAATAATTCTTTATAGTTAATTTGTCTCGTTTCTGCTCTCGACAATTCATCAGCATCTATACTTGCAGGTGTTTGACCTATTCCGTAAAAAACTTGATCTACGTTATACCAAGCTAATTTTCCTCTTTTGTAATTGTAAGATAAATCATTTTGATCTCCATTAAAACCATTAAAGTATTTAGGTGTGCTCGCTTCATACCAATCTAATGGTGATAATAAACTAATAGGTATTTGTGAAGCTTCAAAATCATCGATGTAAGAAGTTGCAGCACCTGCGACATCTATTCCACTTGGGGTACCTGGTAATAAATAGGCCATGTCTGCTCTAACAGATAAATTCGAGACAACATCTGTATCTACAAAAGGTAATTTGTTTGCTAGTTTTGTAAAATAAGGAACCTCAGTAGCATAATCGATGTTTACACCAAACATCGTATTGTCTATCGGTTCAGCGCCAAAATTAACTTTAGGAGTTATGGGTCTTTCATTTACATTTAAAACAGTGGCACCAATCACAAAATCATCAGAAAATTTGTGTTCAATATCAATACCCATAAAGGTTTTTCTTTGTTGATTAAACACTGCATTATTTTCTGTTGATACACTTATTGGAGTTCCAGAAGCTTGTAGGCCTGGATCTATAATTTGTACTCTTCCTAATTGATAATCAACCACAAAATCGACCCCTTCTACCAATTGTCTTCCTCCAGCACTCACTTTTACAGAACCTCTAGGAACATTGAAAGCTCCAATAGGAATCCCGCCAGAATTTTCTGATTTAAAATATCCTTTTAAGAAATATTTGTCTTTGTTTTGGAAGTTGTTTTGAATGTTGATTTTGGTATTTAAATATAGCTCTTTAAATAAATAGTTTTCATCTGCTACATTTGTTAATTTATTTGCTAATCCATTTCCAAAAGGTTCTGGATCTGGAAAAATAACATATCCATTTTGAGAGTTTACGGTAATGCCTTCCACGTAATCAAAGAAACCATCTGCAGTTCTAAACTGACTTTGGTCTAATTGATCTAATTTTAAAACTTGAATTAAAGGTGTATTAGCAATGTCTGTAGTTTGTGCGTTTTGTAATACATTTGACGGTATACCGGTTGCATCGTCTCGATACTGAATCTCAAAACGAAAGCCATCTTGTGTTAACGGATACGCACCCAATGCATACACATTTTTCATCATTAAACGCCAAGTAGGAAAAGATTCATCTTCTCCATTTAGACCCTCCCTTTTTGTTGTTAATATTTCACTACGTAATAATTTTACAGCTAAATTTTGTGGTGCTTGAATTCCGTCATTAGAAAACTCACCCACTTTAAAAGATTTTTCAGTACTTCCATTTATAGTACCTGCAACTGTATATTCGTAGGCCACCGCTAGAACTTCACCATCATTTAATCTCCTGTTTAAAGAAATATATCCTAATTGAGGATTTAAAGTGTATTCATTTAGATCTAGCTTTCTTGCGTTTTCAAGGATAGAATAATCTGTTCCTTGCTCCATTTGAAAGGTGCTGTTTAATGTGTTATCGACATTAGAAATATCTCTAATTCCTCCTAAAATACTTGTCTCATAAATGTTATTAGCATTATTTTGAGGTAGATTTATTGTAGTTGGGACATTGTTAATATTAACATTTATACTTACTGGATTCGTACTTTGTACAGTTCCATTATCATCTACAAGATTTTTGTAGGTATTATTAACATTATTAGATTCTCCAATGTCAGCAAAAGCAACAATGCTTCTAAAATCTTCTGTACTTGCATTTCTGTTCGTTATCCAAACTTCTATTCGTGTAATATTAACTTGACTACTTATTAGAGGGTAATTTTTTAAAGAATTTGCATAATTATCTATAAAAAATTGAGATAAGAAAAAGTGTCGATCATTATCATAATCTGTAGTTCTTAACTCAAACTCTTGGATAGAAGCACCAGCTTCTGCAACGATCGTTTTGCTTTCAGAATTTTGTTGAGAAAAAACAGCTGTAATATTTGTGTTCCCAAATTTCAATTGCGTTTTTACACCAAATAAACTTTGAGCACCATTTATTAAAGAGTTTTTAATTGGCATTTCTACATTACCAACTTCAATACCTTGTAAGATATCATCTTCTGTTGGGGTATAATTGATTTTCACTACATTCTGAAAATCAAAAGTAGATTGTGTGTCATAATTCGCAGTAAAATCTAAACGTTCACCAACTTTTGCACGGATACTTGCATTTATTTGTTGATCAAAATCGAATGTAAAACTACTTCTGTTTTCTTCGGATATTTGAGGGTTATCTGTATTCTGATAAATAAAACCAAGTTTTAAATTTAAGCTTCCTGTTGGTGTAATTTTAACTGTATTTCCTCCAAAAATAGATTCAAAAAATTTTGAGTTCACATAATAAGTCGGTAGCAAATCTTTTTGTGCAGCAGCAGAACCTTTCTTTTTACTATTCGTTGCACTTACTTTAGCTTTAAAATAATCCAACATATCTCGTTTTAAACGATATTGTTGATATTCTCTTTGAGTTAAGAAGATTGGCGTTTTTGTGTAATATTTGCCAATTTTTTCTATGATTACGTACCTGTTTAGTTCTTTGTCAAAAATGATTTCTTTTTGAGCTAAATCATCTAAAAAAAGACCTCCTTTTTGTGTATGATTAAAATCGTATTTTAATTGTAAAGTATCTTTTTTTATGTTCGTTGAATCTTTACTTTTGTTCGTTTGTGCGTATGAAGATAAGTTTACTGTGAAAGTAAAGAGGATTAATAAAAAGATGTTTTTTAATAACCTGATCAATTGATTATAAATTTTTTAAAGCTGATTTAATAATTTGTTCTACAGAAGCTTCATGGTTTCCCTTTAAAACAGCACTTACAACTTTTTCAGATTGTTTTCTATTAAAGCCTAAAACCTCTAAAGCAGATAACGCTTCATCTTTGTTAGTATTGCTTGAGTTTATGGAAAGTTCATCAATATCAAACGTTTTTAAAATTTTATCTTTTAAATCTACAATTACCCTTTGTGCCGTTTTTATTCCAATTCCTTTTACAGATTGAATTAGTGCTACATTTTCTGTAGCAATTGCATTTTGTATTTCTTCAGATGTCATCGATGAAAGCATTGTTCTTGCAATACTTGGACCAACACCAGAAACAGAAATCAATAATTTAAAAATTTCTCTTTCTGTTTTATTGATAAAGCCAAAAAGGGTGTGTGCATCTTCTCTTATAGATAAATGCGTATACAACACTACGTTTTCACTCTCTGGTAAACTAGAAAAAGTATTTAAAGAAATATGTAATAAATAACCAACACCATTACAATCTACAACAACTTCTGTTGGGCTTTTTTCTACTAATCTTCCTCTAACTTGTGTAATCATGAATTCTTTTTATGGGTCTAATGTAATAAATTATTTATTCTTTTCTTTTTGTTGAGCATCAACACATGCCAAAGCTGCCATATTTACCATTTCATCTACACTTGCACCCAATTGGAAAACATGTACCGCTTTACTTAAACCTAAAATTACGGGTCCAATAGATTCTGCACCTTGCACTTGTTTTAATAATTTATAAGTAATGTTTGCAGATTCTAAATTCGGAAAAATTAAAACATTTACTTTTTTACCATTTAACTTAGAAAATGGAAATTCTTTTGCTAGCATTTCTGGATTCAAAGCAAAATCTGCTTGTATTTCTCCATCTACAACTGCATCAGGATAATGGCGATGAATAAAAGTAACCGCTTCTTTAATTTTTACAGATGTTTCCGTCCTAATAGTTCCAAAATTAGAAAAAGACAACATGGCTACATTTGCTTTCATACCAAACATTTTCACCAACTTTGATGTCATCTGAGTAATCTTTACTAAATCCTTTGCCGAAGGATTGATATTGATTGTTGTATCTGCTAAAAATAATGGACCTTGTTTGGTTAACATTAAATTACAAGCTGCAACTTTAGAAATACCTTTGTCCTTTTCAATTAACTCAAGTATAGGTTTTACTACCGTAGGGTAGGGTCTAGAATAACCTGTAACTAAAGCGTCAGCTTCGTTTTCATTAACCATCATTGCTCCAAAATAATTGCGCTCTCGCATTAATTTTTTTGCTTCAGATAACGTTCTTCCTTTACGTTGTCTTCTTTTCCAATAAGCTTCTCCAAAACGTTCTCTGCGCTCTTTTTCCTCATCAGTTTTTGGATCAAAAATTGGTACATCAGCAATAAAACCAATTTCTTCCTTTAGCTCTAAAATTAATTCTTTTCTACCTAATAAAATAGGTTTTCCAAGTTTCTCTTCATGCACTCTTTGTGCCGCCTTTAAAACATCTAAATGATCAGCTTCAGCAAAAACAATTCGTTTTAAATTACTTTTAGCTCTGTTGTGAATCATTCTAATTTCTTTGCTCCCAGAGCCAGACCTTTCCATTAATTCTTCTCTGTACCTTTCCCAATCAGAAATTGGTTCTAAAGCAACTCCAGAATCCATTGCTGCTTTTGCAATTGCTGGTGGAATTTCATAAATTAACCTTGGGTCAAATGGTTTTGGAATGATGTACTCTCTACCAAAAGATAGGCTTACTTCATCATATACTATGTTTACCTGTTCAGGTACAGATTTCTTTGCTAAATCGGCTAAAGCATTTACAGCAGCCATTTTCATTTCTTCGTTTATTTTAGTAGCTCTAACATCTAAAGCTCCTCTAAAAATAAAAGGAAATCCAAGTACATTATTTACTTGGTTAGGATGATCTGATCTACCCGTAGCCATAATAATATCATTTCTTGTTGCAACTGCGATATCGTATTCTATTTCTGGTTCAGGATTTGCCATTGCAAAGACAATTGGGTCTTTTGCCATCGATAATAGCATTTCTGGAGTAACTACTTTTCCTGTAGAAAGACCAATAAAAACATCTGCGTTTTGCATGGCTTCATCAAGGTTATTTAAATCTTGATCAGTTGCAAACTCTGCTTTCTGAGACGTTAAACTTTCTCTATCTTTTCTAATAACACCTTTGCTATCACACATAACGATGTTTTCTCTTTTTGCTCCTAATTTTAGGTACAAGCGTGTACAAGAAATTGCTGCAGCACCTGCACCATTCACAACAATTTTGACTTTAGAAATATCTTTCTCTGTAATCTCAATAGCATTTTTTAAAGCTGCTGCAGAAATAATTGCCGTTCCGTGTTGATCATCGTGCATTACTGGAATGTCTAATTCCTCTTTTAATCTTCTTTCTATTTCAAAAGCTTCAGGAGCTTTGATATCTTCTAAATTAATTCCTCCAAAAGTAGGCGCAATTGCTTTTACGGTTTGTATAAAAAGTTCTACATCAGTTGCATCAACTTCAATGTCAAAAACATCAATATCAGCAAATATTTTAAAAAGCAAACCTTTTCCTTCCATTACTGGTTTTGAAGCTTCTGGGCCAATATCACCTAAGCCTAAAACGGCTGTTCCGTTTGTAATAACAGCGACTAGATTTCCTTTAGCAGTATATTTGTAAACGTTTTCTTTGTTTTTGGCAATCTCTAAACAAGGCTCTGCAACTCCTGGAGAATAAGCAAGTGCTAAATCATGTTGCGTAGCATATTTTTTAGTAGGAACAACCTCAATTTTTCCTGGCTTTGGCTTTGCGTGATATAGTAAAGCTTCGTGTCTTTTTCTAGAATCGCTCATAAAATATTTGTTTACTTATTTAAGCTTACAAATATATGCTTTTCAGTGAAAGAGCAAAGGAAGTTTTTAATCTTTTAAGAATTGAATATCTCTAACAGGGTTTAATTTATTTGGTTCTTTTTTTTTGTTTTTTTAAACTAAAAAGTAAACCTCTTTTTGGCTTTATTTTTGATATGTTGAGAGTGTTTTATATTAATTTTAAATATAAGGGCAACTTTAATAGTTGTACTCGCGTCTATAGTGTTAAGAATAAATTATAAACCCTTTAACAAATATTAAACATTTGATTATAACATAAACTCTATGTTTGTGTCTGCTAACTAAAACTAATTATGAAAAAGATTACGATTCTATTTTTTCTTTTTGTTTCATCAGTATTTATTGCTCAGGTAAAAGGGAAAATTACCGATGCTAAAAACAATCCACTCTCATTTGTAAGTGTTTATTTAGATAAAACTGTTACAGGAACAACGTCAAATGACAATGGGGACTATGTTCTAGAGATTACTAAAAAAGGAAAACAGATTATTGTTTTTCAATTTTTAGGATTTAAAACAGTGAAAAAAGAAGTGAATATTATTAGTCTTCCTTTTAAATTGGATGTAGAGCTGGAGGAAGAAAGTATACAATTAAGTGAGATTTCTATTTCGACAAAAGACAATCCTGCAAATAGAATTATTAGAAATGTAATTGCGAATAAAGATAAGAACACTAACAAGTTTGCAAATTATACAGCTAAATTTTATTCACGCGGTTTGTATAGAATTAAAGATGCTCCAAAGAAGTTCTTAGGTCAAACTTTAGGTGATTTTGGGGGAGGATTAGATTCTACAAGAAGCGGAATTATATATCTTTCTGAAACGATCTCTGAGATTAAATTTCAGAAAAAACCTAAAAATTTTAAAGAAAATATTATTGCTTCTAAAGTCAGTGGGCGAGATAATGGTATTAGTTTTAATAGAGCAGAAGATGCAAATATTAACTTTTATGAAAATAGTGTTGAGTTTGGAAATGATTTGATTTCACCACTTTCTACTAACGCTTTTGGTTATTACAAGTTTAAATTAGAAGGTACTTTCTATGATAAAAATGGAAAGCTTATTAATAAAATAAATATTATACCAAAGCGAAAAAATGACCGAGTTTTTAGCGGTTCTTTATATATTGTAGAAGATGAATGGGCACTTTATGGAGCAGATGTTTCAGTCACTGGAGCGCAAGTAAATATTCCTGTAGTGGATGTTTTAAAACTAAAACAGAACTATAATTATTCTGATAAAAATGATGCTTGGGTTCTAATTAGTCAAAGTATCGATTTTAAAGTAGATGCTTTTGGTTTTAAGTTTGATGGACGCTTTTCTGCTGCTTTTTCTAATTATAATTTCACCCCCAATTTTACTGAACAAACATTTACAAATGAGGTTTTGACTTTCGAGAAGGAGGCTACAGAAAAAGATTCTTCTTATTGGACTAGTTTAAGGCCTGTTCCTTTAACTACAGAAGAGGTGAAAGATTACAAAATTAAAGACAGTTTAAAAGTAGTTCGTAAATCTGAAAAGTATTTAGACTCTATAAACAAACAGCAGAATAAACTTAGTATTCTTTCTCCAATTACAGGTTATACTTACAGAAATTCTTACGAAAAATGGACTTTGTCTTATGATGGTTTAATAGACGATTTAGGATTTAATACAGTACAAGGGTTTAATACTTCGATGGGCGCTAGTTATTTTAAAACGATAAATGATAAAGGAAATTGGTGGAATACGGGTGTTAATGTTGCTTATGGCTTTTCTGATAAAAGAGCAAGACCTACTTTCTTTTTTAATAAAAAATGGAATAATATTTCTAAACCAAGAATGTCTCTTTCTGGAGGTGTAAAAACAGCGCAATTTAATGGAAGGCAACCAATTTCTAAATTAGATAATATGATTCGTTCTTTATTGAGGAGAGAAAATTATATGAAAATTTATGAAAAGGAATTCGCGGAAATTAGTTATTCTGAAGAAATTAAAAACGGAGTGTATTTTTTGTCATCTCTAGAATATGCTAATAGAAAACCACTTTTTAATACCAATAATTATTCTTTCGCACGTCAAAGTAAAACAGATCCTTACACTTCTAATAACCCTTTAGATTTAGTAAATTACACTAATGCAGCATTCTCAGAACATAAAATTGCTTCTTTAAAAGTGGGTGCAACTTTTATCTTTAATCAAAAATATTTATCATATCCTAACAGGAAGTTTAATGTTGGCAACACGAAATATCCAACCTTAAATTTAATGTATAGGAAAAATTTTGGGGCCTCAAATTCCGAATTAAATTCGGATGTATTTGTTGCTAATATTAGACAGAATATAGATGCAGGAAACTTCGGGAAACTAGCATATAATGCTAGGGGAGGACTATTCTTAAAAAAGAAAAATATTGCTTTTATGGATAACTTACAAGCTAATGGAAACCAATTGTTTTTTATCACAGACAATCAATTAAATAGTTTTGGTTTGTTAGCGTATTACAAGTTTTACACGAATGATAAATATGCAGAAGCACATATAGAACATAATTTTAAAGGGGCTTTTTTGGGTAAAATTCCGTTAATTAATATGCTTAATTTTTATTTAGTTGGAGGTGCGAAAAGTTTGTTTATGGCAGATTCAAAACCATACACAGAATATTCTGTAGGATTAGATAATATAGGTTTCGGTAAATGGCGTTTTTTAAGAATCGACTATGTGAAATCTTTTCATGCAGGAATTAAAAATGACGGATTTTTATTTAGACTGAAAATATTAAATTAATACTTTTATCTTTGTTAATAATGAAAATAAAAATACTTTTTTTTGGAATTACAACAGATTTAGTTGGGGCTTCAAATTTAGACTTAATGTTATCTGATGCTTCAACGGTTCTTGATTTTAAAAGTTTGTTGAAGAAAAATTATCCTCAGTTAGAAAATTTGGACTCTTACGCAATTGCAGTAAATGAAAGTTATGCAACTGATGATTTAACTTTACAAAAAAATGATATAGTTGCTGTAATTCCACCAGTAAGTGGAGGTTAACGTTAAACTGATTTTGTTTTAGAATCAAATAGGATTAGAAAAACTGCGTTTCTATGTGGTCAAGTTAAAAAGTCCTCAAATATTTTTTATCCACATAAAAAGTTCCAAAAGGTAAAATAGAGGCAACCATTACAATTCCTAAGGTTTTTAGATTCCATTTCATTTGCTTTTTAAGTACAATTGCCAAAACAATGTACAGCATAAATAAAATTCCGTGAGGCATTCCTAATATTTTTACATAAGAAGCGTCACCTTGAAAGTATTTAATTGGTGAGGCAATAAATAGTAATAATAAATAAGAAACACCTTCTAAAAAACTAATAACTCTAAAAATATTCTTCATTGATTTTTAATATTGGTCATTGCGAGCAAGGTGAAACAATTTACTCATTAAAAGAGTTATTACTTCGTCATAGCTTCCTTGTAATAACGTTTCATTTTATAATTACAAAAATACAATTTTGTTTTCCTATTTTTGTTCATCAATGAAAAGAACTTTAATAAAAATCACATCAGAGAAACTAGACTTACAGGAATGTTATCGTTTTGTAGAGGATGATTCTTGTGGAGGAATTTCTGCATTTATTGGTACAGTAAGAAATGACACGCAAGGCAAAGAAGTATCACAATTAGATTTTTCGACCTATAAGCCAATGGCAATTAAGGAAATGCAAAAAATTGCAGATTTAGCTTTAGAAAAATTTGACATCAAAAAAATAGCCATTTATCACGCAGAAGGAATGTTACAAATTGGCGATATCCCTGTAATCATTACTACGTCATCTAAACATAGAAAAGCAGCTTTTCAAGCCTGTGAATTTGCGATAGATACGTTAAAAGAAACAGTACCTATTTGGAAAAAAGAACATTTTTCGGATGGCGAGATATGGGTGAATGCACATCCATAAATTAAGTTTTAAAGCTTTAGAATTTTAGTTTTTGATAAGACTAAAAACTAACTGCTTTCTTGCTCTGTAGCCATAAATAAAACTGCAATCCGAATAAAATAGCGCCAGATAATAAGTGTATCGCTTGAGTTCCTATAGGAAATTCTGCATAATACATTAAAATACCTGTGATGGTTTCTATGAAGATTAACAAAACTATCCAATCTACGAGTTTGTAGCCCAAGTTTTTAATTTTATTTAGATAAAACAATCCAAAGTTTACTAATACAATAGCAATTGTAAACGATCGATGAAAGTAGAATTTAAAACTAGGGTTCATTAAACTATACTCTTTGTTTTCAAAACCAAAAAGTTTTACTTGTTCGTCTATAAATTGTCTTACTTGAGTTCCCATTGCAACCTGTATTAAAGAAAAAACGACAGAAATAAGTAGTAATTTGTTAAAGATTGAATTGTAATTATACTTCTTTTTGTCATCAGAAACAATAAATTTTAACTGTAGTAGAAGAGCAATAATAATCAAGCCAATAACCATATGTATGGTAATCATTCCTGGTTTTAAATTTGTGTCCACGACCATTTTTCCTAAGGCAGCTTCAACAAGCATTAAAAAGAAGGCTGCAAAAGCTAATAAAGGAATTGTCTTTTTTGTTTTCCAAAACTTAGCAGCTCCATAAATTAGGAATAAGAATACAAAACCAGATAAAACAGTCGCTAATCGGTTAATATATTCTGTCCAAGTATGAAATTTATTGAACTTGGCATAATCGTGTTTTGTATAGTTTGCCCAATTATTTTTGTTAAATTTTGATTCTGTTTTGATGTCGTTTTCTGCAACAAATAAAACTTCGTCTTTAATAATTATAAAACCTTTTTTAAACTCACTATTTGGTTTCCAGGTAATTTGTTCTTCGGAAGTTGGCGGAATGTAATAACCAAAACATTTTGGCCAGTCAGGGCATCCCATTCCAGAACCAGTCATTCTAACAATAGAACCTGCTAAAAAAATTAAATACACAGAAATAATTGCAATTTGTACAATTTTCGGAAATCTACTTTTCATCAGAAATAAATATTTTTACAAAAATACGCCAAAAAAAAGTCGCTTAAAATATTTTAAACGACTTGTTCTTATCTAAATAAAATCTAAATAATATTAAATGAGTTTAAAGTGTCTACTACATTTATTTTTAGATTAAGTTCTATTGGTTTATTTTCAATTACAAGCCTTTCATATTCCTTGAGTAATTTTGTATTGCCTGTTCTATTTATTTTGGAGAATTAAATGTTATTAAGTTTTAAAGGATCATTTTGTAACGTTATATCTTTAAAGACTGTCATTTTTTTTAAATAGAAAAAATTGTTTAATATGTAAAGCAAAAAAAAACCGTCTAAAATATTTTAGACGATCTTTTGTTTTGTAAAAAATTTAAAGAATAGTTATTAGATAACTCTAACGTCTACTGCATTTAAACCTTTTCTACCTTCTTTAAGGTCAAACTCTACTGCGTCGCCTTCTCTAACTTCGTCAATTAATCCTGATACATGTAAAAAATACTCTGTATTTGAATCATCTTCTGTTACAAATCCAAATCCTTTAGATTCGTTGAAGAATTTTACTGTTCCTTTTTTCAAAATAATATAATGTATATGTTAATAATAGTTCAAAGATACAAAATATAATGTTTTACAAAACATTTTTATTTTTTTTGAATCAAAAATATTTTTCAAATTAAATACACAGGTTAATAGCTATTATTTTTTTAAAAAAAACAAGTTAAAAAAGAGATTAAAAAGAATTTTTAAATAAAGTCAATAGAATTAGGGCTTTACGATTTTTTTTCGTTTTAATAAACTGAAAATCAATTAATTGAGGATATCGCAAAAGACGGTAAAAATTAAAAAAAATATCATTTTGTTAAAAACTTCAAGGGTTTTGTGAATAAGTTTGACTTTCTTTTTTAACTAAAAAGAACAACCTTTGTTAACATCTAATTAACATTCATATAATAATATTCTACCGTGGAAATTACACAAATCATAAAAAGAGACTCCGAAATTAGCATTTTCGAGTTAGATAAAATTATAAAGGCCATTGAAAAAGCGATGCTTTCTGTCAACAATGGTACCCGAAGAGACGCAATCGCAATTTCTAAAATTGTAAACGGTACTTTATTGGAAAGGAAGCTAAACGAACCTGATTATGTTCCTACAGTAGAACAAGTGCAAGATATTGTAGAATATAAGTTAATGGATAGTCCTTTTCACGATGTTGCCAAAGCATACATCTTATATAGAAACGAACAAACAAGGAGCCGAAAAAGAAATATTTTTGAAAAGAGATTAAATTTAAAGCCCTACGATTATCCAGCTTTAACTGAATATGTAGATGCGATTAGACATTCTTATTGGATTCATACAGAGTTTAATTACACAAGTGATATACAAGATTTTAAGGCATACCTATCAGAGGTGGAGAAAAGTGCCATAAAAAACACAATGTTAGCAATTTCTCAAATAGAAGTTGCTGTTAAAACATTTTGGGGAGACATTTATAAAAAAATGCCAAAGCCAGAAATTGGTGCGGTTGGGTCTACTTTTGCAGAAAGTGAAGTACGTCATCATGATGCATATTCGCACTTACTAGAAATTTTAGGGTTAAACAATGAGTTTCACAACTTAAAGAAGAACCCTGTAATGATGAAGCGTGTAAATTATTTAGAGGGTGCTTTAAAAAATGTTAAAAGTGAAGACAATAAAGAATTTTCTGAAGCTATTATTTTATTTTCTTTATTTATAGAACATGTGTCCTTATTTTCTCAGTTTTTGATTATAATGGCTTTTAACAAGCATAAAAATGTATTAAAAGGAATTTCTAATGTAGTAGAAGCTACCTCTAAAGAGGAGCAAATACATGGAGATTTTGGTATCGACATTATTAAAATTATAAAAGAAGAAAATCCAGATTGGTTCGATGAGGATCATAGCTTAATGGTTCAAGAAACTTGTAGAGAAGCTTTTATCTCTGAAAGTAAAATAATTGATTGGATTTTTGAAAAAGGAGAATTAGACTTTTTACCAAAAAAAGTAATAAAAGAATTTGTAAAAAACAGATTTAATAATTCATTGGCAAGTATTGGCATAACAAAAATATTTGATATTGATCAAGTATTATTAGCTGAGACAGATTGGTTTGATGATGAAATTATAGGAACTAAACACGGCGATTTCTTTGTTAAAAGATCGATCAACTACAGTAAACGAACTAAAAGTATAACTAGTGATGACTTATTTTAAACTATGAACCCCAACGAAACAAAGACCTCAGAACTTACCGATCACGAAAAATTAATTCAAGCAAGAAATACCGCTAGAAAAGAAATTCTTGAAAAAACAAAAGAACCTGAAATCAGCTGGTTAACAGATAATAGCCGTAAATTCTTACAGTCAGGATATTTAACAGGAAAAACAACACCAGAGGAAAGAATACGTGAAATAGCTGATAACGCAGAAGGTATTTTGAAAATCAAAGGCTTCTCGGATAAGTTTTATAAATACATGGCAGCGGGTTATTATTCCTTAGCATCACCAGTTTGGTCTAATTTCGGAAAGAAAAGAGGGTTGCCTATTAGTTGTTTTGGTTCGCATGTAGCAGATGATATGGGAGATATTTTATACTCACAATCAGAAGTAGGAATGATGTCTAAATTAGGGGGTGGAACTTCTGGTTACTTTGGTAAATTGCGTAAAAGAGGAGCAGATGTTAAAAATAATGGTTCATCATCTGGTTCTGTGCATATTATGCAATTGTTTGAAAAGATGGTGGATGTTGTGAGTCAAGGTTCTGTAAGGCGTGGACGTTTTTCTCCTTATTTACCAGTAGATCATCCAGATATTAAAGAGTTCTTAGAAATTGGTACAGAAGGAAACCCGATACAAGAGTTAACGCATGGTGTTACAGTTGGTAACCAATGGATGGAAGAAATGATTGCGGGTGATGTAGAAAAGAGAAGTATCTGGGCAAAAATATTACAAAGAAGAGGCGAAATAGGATATCCATATATTCTTTTTAGAGACAATGCAAATAATGGAACTGTAGATGTTTATAAGGACAAAAATCACGAAATTTATGCAAGTAATCTGTGCACAGAAATAATGTTACCTTCTAATGATGATTGGTCTTTTGTTTGCTGTTTGTCATCAATTAATTTAGTGCATTACGATAAGTGGAAAGATACAGATGCAGTAGAAACACTAGCTTTCTTCTTAGACGCAGTAATGCAAGAGTTTATTACCAAGTTAGAAGTGTATAAAGATTCTCCAAAAAGAGACGATCAGTTTACGTTTCGTTTTATGGAAAAAGCCTACAATTTTGCAAAAGACAATAGAGCTTTAGGTTTGGGGGCGTTGGGTTGGCATTCTTTATTGCAATCTAAAATGCTGCCATTTGATAGTCAGGAAGCATACAACTTAAACACAGAAATCTTTAAGGTTATCAAAGAAAAATCATACAAAGCATCCGAAGAAATGGCTAAAATGTATGGAGAACCAGCTGTTTTAAAGGGATACGGAAGACGTAACACCACTTTAAACGCAGTAGCACCAACGACATCATCTGCGTTTATTTTAGGACAAGTATCACAAGGTATCGAGCCGATTTGGTCTAATATTTATGTAAAAGATATTGCAAAGATAAAAACGACTATTAGAAATCCTGTTTTAGAAAAACTTTTAGAAGAAAAAGGTCAAAGCACTTCAGATGTTTGGAAAAGTATTCGAGACAATGATGGTTCTGTTCAACATTTAAATATTTTAACAGAAGCAGAAAAGGATGTGTTTAAAACTTATTCAGAAATAGATCAAAAAGTAATCGTTTATCAAGCGGCAAATCGACAAACCCATATAGATCAAGGGCAATCTATAAATATTATGGTACACCCGGATATGCCAATTAAAGAAGTAAATGATGTATATATTACAGCATGGAAACTAGGTGTAAAATCTATGTATTATCAACACAGTATGAATGCAGCACAAAAATTTAAACAAAAGAAAGACTGTTTAAATTGTGAGGGATAATTGTAGTAATTATTTTTCATAAAAAGTTGATAAAAAAGAGAAGTAGAAATGCTTCTCTTTTTTGTATTTTCGTCCAATCTGTTAATCCTGCCTAGGCAGGAACCTTATCATTAAATAAAATAAAAATGAACTGGATTCAACTACTTTCTTTAAAACGCTTTGGTGACACACAAAAGCGACCAAGAGCAGCACAAGATGAAACGCGTTTAGGTTTTGATGTGGATTTTGATAGAATCATATTTTCATCAGCATTTAGAAGCTTACAAGATAAAACACAGGTAATTCCGTTATCAGAAACAGACTTTGTGCACACACGTTTAACACACAGTTTAGAAGTATCTGTTGTGGGTAGAACTTTAGGTAGAAGAGTAGGTAAAGTTTTGTTAGAACGGCATCCAAAATTACAAGAATTAGGATACACATTTAACGATTTTGGTGCTATTGTAGCAGCGGCTTCTGTAACCCACGATATTGGAAATCCGCCTTTCGGACATTCAGGAGAAAAAGCAATTGGTGAGTATTTTAAATCAGGAAAAGGCTCAAAATATAAAGAACAATTATCTGTAAAAGAGTATCAAGATTTAATAGATTTTGAAGGAAATGCAAACGGATTTAAAATTTTAACAGAAACTAGAGAAGGGGTTTCTGGAGGATTAAGATTGTCTTATGCAACCTTGGGTGCTTTTTTAAAATATCCGAAGGAAAGTATACCCAAAAATCCAACGCCCCATATTGTAGATAAAAAATATGGTTTCTTTCAATCAGAAAAAATAGAATTTTTAGATGTTGCTAAAGATTTAGGCTTGATGCAAAAATCTATAACAGAAGATATTTCTTTTTACAGACATCCATTAGCCTATTTAGTAGAAGCGGCAGATGATATTTGTTACACAATTATCGATTTTGAAGACGGAATTAACTTGGGTTTAATTGAAGAAGAATTCGCTTTAGAATATATGATTAAGTTGGTGAAAGATACCATTGATAGCAAAAAGTATCATTCCTTGCCTTATAAAAAAGACAGGGTAAGTTATTTAAGAGCTTTAGCAATTGGCGTGTTAATTAATGAAGCTGTAGACATTTTTCTAGCCAATGAAGAAGCAATTTTAAATGGAACTTTTGATAAATCTTTATTAGATAAATGTGCCTATGAAGCACAGATTAACGATATTATTAAAATAAGTGTTGATAAAATTTACAAAAGCAAAGAAGTTGTAGAAAAAGAAGTTGCTGGTTATAGAATTATTGCAGACTTGTTAGATGTTTTTGTTAATTCATTAAACAATAAGTTTAACGGAACTTCATCTAATTATGACAAGCTAGTATTGAATTTATTGCCAGAAGAATATCAAATAGAGAGTGCTAATCTGTACAGAAGAATTATGTTAATCTGTAGCTATGTTGCAGGCATGTCAGATAGTTACGCTATTAGAATGCATAAAAAATTAACAGGAAATATATTATAAATAAATATTTTTTAGTTAAATTTGACATCAATAAGTTAGAAAAAAAACAAAATAAAAAAATGAAAAAAAAATTACTTCTTTCAATTGTATTATTTGCAGCAATCGCTTTTGCATATAACGCTCTAACAAAACAAACAGAAATAGAGGAACTAAGAGAAAAACATGCTACTTTTCTAAAAAATCATTCGTTTAACAAAACAATGGATTTATCTAAAAAAGAAAGAAAAGCATTGTCTTTACCACCAAATGCATATTTTGAACAAGAATATTTAAATGAAATAAACCCAACTACTGGGCGCACTCATAAAAGAGAATTATTACAATTACAAGAACAATTAAATTCAGAAAGATTAGCACAAAGAGCTCCAGGAGATGCTACTGATAATGCTTGGGTAGAAAGAGGTCCAGACAATGTTGGTGGTAGAACAAGAGTGGTTCTTTTTGATCCTAATGATATTTCTCAAGAAACCGTTTACGCTGGTGGTGTAAGTGGAGGTTTATGGAAAAATACAAATATTTCTAATGCAAATTCGGTTTGGTCTCAAGTTGGAATCACTGAAAATTTATCGGTTTCTTCTATAGCTGTAGATCCAAACGATTCTAATATTTGGTATGTAGGTACTGGAGAGTCTTACACGAGCGGTGACGCTGTTGGAAACGGACTTTGGAAAACTATTGATGGAGGAGCTACGTGGAACAATATTTTTGGTGGTGCTACAGGAGATACTTATGCAGTGCCAGGTGCAAAATTAAGAATAAATAGTCCTGCATCTATAGCTGGAGAATTTGAGTATGTTATTACAACAGCTTTTGGAGCAGATCTTACAGCTGACATTACCGGAGACTTCGTTCTAGCGGATGATAGTATAGGAACAACAGATGATGCGTGTACTGCGCTTGCTAATGGAGCTGCTATGGATGGTAACATTGCGATACTTAGAAGAGGTGATTGTAATTTTGATGATAAAATAAAGAATGCTCAAAATGCTGGTGCTATTGCTGTTATTGTTATAAATAATGTATCAACAGATCCAATTAGTATGGGAGGAGATGATACTAGTGTTACAATACCTTCTGCTATGGTTTCGTTAGCCGATGGAAATGCAATTGTTGCAGAATTAGCAAATGGTGTAAATGGAACTTTACAAACTGCCCCAAGTACTGCAGGGCTTAATATTTCTTCAGGAGTTCAGCACATTAATGATTTAGTGGTAAGAAATAATAACGGTGTTTCTGAAGTGTTTTTTGCAGCTGGAGATATTTATTATTCAGGTGCTATATTAGGTGTTAATGAAATAGGAGTATATAAATCTACAGACGGTACTAATTTTACAAAATTAGCATTTCCTGAGACAGACAATGGAGGTGTATATGAACCAAACAATATAGAAATAGCAACTGATAATTCTATTTATGTATCCACAAAATCAAATACTTTTGGTGTTGGTGGGGGTCGAATTTTTCAATCTACAAACGGAAACTCGTTTACATTAGTACATACTGTTCCTAATGGTGTTAGAACAGAAATAGCTTGCTCAAAATCAGATGCAAATACACTATACATTTTGTCAGAATTAAGCTCAGACCCTGTTGGGATCTATAAAACAACAGATAATTTTGCAACCGTTACTAGTTTAGTATTACCAAATGATGCTGATACTGGTATTACTGCAAACGATTTTACGAGAGGACAAGCTTTTTATGATTTATTATTAAGAGTAGATCCAAACGATGATAATGTTGTCTATGTTGGAGGTATTGATTTATTTAAAACTTTAGATGGTGGAACTACTTGGAATCAATTATCCCACTGGTATGGTGGTTTTGGTTTCCAAGAAGTACATGCAGATCAACACGGACTAGCATTTTCATCATCTTCTAGAATGGTGTTTTCAAATGATGGAGGTGTGTATTTTTCTGATAATGGAGGTACAGATATTGCCCCTAGAAAAAAAGGGTATAATACTTTACAGTTTTATACCGTTGGCGTTGCGCCTACAACTGCTTTTTCTGGGGATGAATACTTCTTAGCAGGTGCACAAGACAATGGATCGTTGCTAATAGAAAATGCAGCAGCTGGAGTTAATAGTTTTTATGAAAGACAAGGTGGTGACGGAGCCTACAGTTTTTTCGATCAAGATGGTACAGACACCTATTGCATCGCAAATTACGTTTATAATGGTAATATTGGATTATACGATTTAGCAACTGGTGCTATCAGAACTATTAATAACGAAAGTGGAAGTAATGGAGATTTCATCAATCAAGAAGCTTTAGATTCTAATTTAGATATTTTGTATTCTAATTATTCTAGTGGATCAAATATCATTGTGAAAATGTATAGAAATATTAAAGCGGGTACAGTAACTAAAACAGACATATCTAATTCTAGTTTAATGGATTCAGAACCTTCTGCTTTAACTGTTTCTCCTTATACTACAAACCAATCTAATTTATTTATTGGGTTAAAAAATGGTAAAGTTATTAAAATAGAAGGTACAACGAATACTTTTCCAAACAACCCTGAGTGGTCAGATATTACAGGACCTGATTTTGTAGGTTCTGTTTCTGATATTGAGTTTGGTACTAATGAAACCGAAATTCTGGTAACGATGCACAATTATGGTGTTCAAAATATTTGGTATACAAACGATGGCGGAGCTAATTGGGAAGCTAAAGAAGGAAATTTACCAGATATTCCTGTAAAAGCAATTTTACAAAACCCTTTAAGAACCGAAGAAGTAATTATTGGTACAGATTTGGGTGTTTGGAGAACGGCAGATTTTTTTGCAGCCTCTCCTACTTGGATTCAGTCTTACAATGGAATGTCTAATGTAAAAGTGACCGATTTAGATTTAAGAGATGACAATATGGTTTTTGCAGCAACGTATGGTAGAGGTGTATTCTCTGGACAATTTACAGATGCTGTTGCTTCTGTTGATGCTGTTTTTGCAGATAAAAAAGCATTTACAGTATATCCTACCATTTCTAATGGAAACTTTACTTTACAAGCTAAAAATTCATTAGGGTTAACAAAAATGGATATTTTTAGTATTACAGGAAAGCAAGTATATACCAAAGAAATAGATTTTACTTCAAATGGTAAACAAGGAGTTTCAGTGAATTTAAATGCTGGAGTTTATATCGTAAGTATTGTTGATGAAAACAATAAAAAATCGTCAAGTAAAATAGTAATCGAATAATTTAGCACTCAATTATAAAATTAAAAAAAGACGCTTTATGCGTCTTTTTTTAATTTATATTTTCAAATGTCTTTTTTAAAGTAATGGCATCCAAACCAACTTTATTGTAGAGTTCTACAGCGCTGCCATGTGCTATAAATTCATCTGGAATTCCTAAATTTTTAATCTTATTTAAATAGTTATTCTCAGCAGCAAATTCTAAAACAGCAGTGCCAAAACCACCTTTTACGGTTCCATCCTCAATAGTGATAATGGTTTGATGTTCTTTAAAAATTTTATGTAATAATTGTACATCCAAAGGTTTTGCAAAACGCATATCAAAATGTGAAAATGCTTCTTTTTTTTCTGATAAAAGAATGGCTTCTTCACTATTTTTTGCAACAGTTCCAATTGATAAAACCGCAATACTCTTCCCTTCTTTTAAGCAAACTCCTTTTCCAATTTCGATTTTTTCAAAAGGTTTTTGCCAATCAATAATAGCTCCAGTTCCTCTTGGATACCTAATTGCGATTGGATTTTTTAATCCTAATTGAGCCGTATATAAAATATTACGCAATTCAATTTCATTTCTTGGTGCAAAAATAATTAAGTTTGGAATACATCTTAGATACGCTAAATCAAAAACACCATGATGGGTTGCTCCATCCTCACCTACTAACCCAGCTCTGTCCAAACAAAAAATAACAGGTAGATTTTGTAAAGCAACATCATGAATTACCTGATCGTAAGCACGTTGTAAAAATGTAGAATAAATATTGCAAAACGGAATTAAACCTTGCGTGGCCATTCCTGCAGCCAACGTAACTGCGTGTTGTTCTGCGATACCAACATCAAAAGTTCTTTTTGGGAATTCTTGGAACATAAACTTTAAAGAACTACCAGTTAGCATTGCTGGTGTAATTCCAACAATTTTATCATTTTGTTTTGCTAATTCTAGAATAGTTTTTCCAAAAACATCTTGATATTTGGTATAAAGACTAGCTATTTTTTTAATGCGTTCGCCAGAAATTTTATCAAATTTTCCCGGAGCATGGTAGGTTACTTGGTCATCTTCAGCTTGCTGTAAACCTTTTCCTTTTGTCGTAATTACGTGTAAAAACTTTGGTCCTTTTACACTTTTTAAACGTTCTAATTCTGATAGTACTTTGGGTAAATCATGACCGTCAATTGGACCAGAATAGTCAAAATTTAAAGCTTTGATAATATTGTTTTGCGCGGCTAACCTTTTATTTGTTTTTACCTTTGTTAAATACTCTTTTAAAGCACCAACAGATGGGTCAATTCCAATAGCATTGTCATTTAAAATAATGAGTAAATTTGCCTTAGAAACTCCTGCATGATTCAAGGCTTCAAAAGCCATTCCGCTTGCAATAGAAGCATCACCAATAACCGAAATATGTTGTTTTTCTGTTTCTCCTTTTAAGTTAGATGCAATTGCCATTCCTAGCGCAGCAGAAATAGAGGTTGATGAATGGCCAACGCCAAAAGCATCATATTCACTTTCTGTTCTTGACGGAAAACCTGCAATTCCTCCGAATTGTCTATTGGTATGAAAAATGTCTTTTCTACCTGTTAAAATTTTATGACCATATGCTTGATGACCAACATCCCAAACTAACAAATCGTTTGGCGTATCAAACAAATAATGTAGTGCTATTGTCAATTCGATAACCCCTAAACTAGCTCCTAAGTGACCTTCTTTTGTGGATACGATATCAATAATAAATGCTCTCAATTCTTTTGCTAATTGAGGTAATTGTTCCGGATTTAATTTTCTTAAATCTTTCGGATTTGATATGTTGTCTAACAAATTTTTCATTCGATTACAAAAATACAACTTCAAATTTAGTGTTCGTAAAACGAACAGTTAATAAATACAAATCTATCGCAAATATTTTACTTAATTTTGTGGTTAATAATCAATCACACATGATTCAACCTTTTGACGATATTTATTTTATGAAAAAAGCCTTACAAGAAGCAGAAACTGCTTTTGATAAAGGGGAAGTTCCTGTTGGAGCAGTTGTTGTATTTAAAAATCAAATTATTGCGAGATCACACAATTTAACAGAAACATTAAATGATGTAACAGCACATGCAGAGATGCAAGCCTTTACAGCTGCAGCTGATTTTTTAGGCGGAAAATATTTAAAAGATTGTGTGTTGTATGTTACTCTAGAACCCTGTCAAATGTGTGCTGGCGCAAGTTATTGGACACAAATTGGAAAGATTGTTTATGGAGCTTCTGAACCAGAAAGAGGTTTTGTGAATTTAAAAACGACTTTACATCCGAAGACAAAATCTGTTAGCGGAATTTTAGAAAACGAATGTTCTCAACTCTTAAAACGTTTTTTTGCT
>MDTF01018805.1_pt1 | contig 27796 bp, 24 predicted proteins | sample 811191 | NCBI WGS metagenome assembly MDTF01 (sample SAMN05326649, study PRJNA326480) | marine metagenome | isolation source: seawater | place: Southern Ocean | collected 2011 | reverse complement strand
TGAAGAATATCTCCCGATTCAAAATGAACTCTTTTGGACTCTTTTAATTTACATAATTCAAACGCCTCTTGACTTGTTTCATACCCACAAAACTCTGCGACTCTTAAGGTTAAAGATAATTAATTTATAATCTCCCCGGAACCACAACCAACATCGCAAACAGTTGATGGCTTAATAGTGTTATTTGATAGTAAGTTTAATATCTGTTCAGATTTCCATTCAGAGTCTTCAGAGTGCCAACCAGGGTTATCTTTTATATATGTTCCGTCATTATATATACTTTTAATATCGTCTTTATTTTGTGGTAATGTTGGATTAGTTTTCATAGTTATTTTTTATTGTTTGTTTAGTATTTCTTTTGAATTAAATGTGGTCACATGCTCTTCAAAAAATTCTATGACACTAAATTTCAGTATACATTGATAAAATTAGTTGAAAATTAGTCTTTCCATTAGTTTTATTAATAGATACCGGCATAAAATTGTGATCTTTAGAGATGTTAAATGTCAGCCGTAATTCTGGACATTCGATCCTTATAGTTTCAATTTCATTATTTGCAATATTGATAGTTTCAAGACCATTGACAATAAACTCCCTTTGAAATAAGCCTTTTTTATCAACTACTTGATAGGTAAATACTTTTTGATTTGGATATTTTTGGATATCTTCAGAAATATGCAGGTAGATGCTTAGAGTATCAACTATTTTAGTGGAATTAACATCTAATTTAGGCTCCAAAAGCACTTTTATCAGCTCATGCTTGTTCGCAAGATCTTTTTCAAAGCTTGGTATATTGATATCATTAGCTTGATTGCCAGCAAACTTTATTCTTTCAAAATATCCAGATTCTATCGCCTTAAGTATTAATTCTGAATCTGAAAGTTTTTCAAGGTTAGTCTTAATAAAGCCATTACTCATAACTTCACCATTTAATGAAACATACCCTTTTTTAGAATATATATTAATTTCATAGTCATCACTAATAGAATCACCTTGATTTTCAATAATTTTGTAGTAATCACCAATTAATTCACTATCTTCTATTAAGCCAATACTTGTTTCATTTATTGAGTAATCATATAATGAACTCCATAATTGGTTTGTCTTTGCATGACTTCTAAAAACATATGCATTATTGGATAAAACTAATTCATATTCAGCAATACCAAATTTAATATTTCCTAAATCAGTTTGTCCATATAAGTCATATTTTGCAGAGTATGAAAAAAGGGCATGTGCAGGCAAAATATATAAAAAAGTAAAAATAAAAATAAAATATTTTTGCATAATAATTAAATAAGGAATATTTTTTTGATAGGGTTGTTTAATTCTGGATTATAGCATAATAAGAATTTCTCTCGTTAAGCTTAATTCCTTACTTAAAATAAATGAAATTAACCTTACATCTTTAACTTTTTTATTTATAAAGATTATCGAATGTAGATATAATTGATATTTTATTGGGTAACAAAGGTTTAATAAAAAAAACATGATTTCGATAATCTTAATACACTCTATTAGAACATGATTAAAAAGTGTCTTTTCCCTGCTGCAGGCTATGGTACTCGTTTCTTACCAGCTACAAAAGCAGTGCCTAAAGAAATGCTCCCAATACTCACTAAGCCTCTTTTACAATATGGAGTTGAAGAAGCTCTTTCTGCTGGTATTAAAAATATGGCTATTGTTACAGGTAGGGGAAAACGAGCGATTGAAGATCATTTTGATAATTCATATGAGCTAGAATCACAATTAATTGGAACACACAAAGAGCATTATATTCAAGAAATAAAAGAGATTATAGACAGCACTACTTTTACTTATATTCGACAGAAAGAAACATTGGGGCTTGGTCATGCAATTCTTTCAGGTGAACCATTAATTGGTAATGAGGCTTTTGCAGTTATTTTAGCTGATGACTTATGTCAGTCAGATGATGAAGGGGTTATCTCTCAATTAATAAAAATATACAATAAGTATAAGTGCTCCATAGTAGCTATTCAGGATGTGCCATTAAGTCAAACTAATAGATATGGTATTGTTTCTGGAGAACCAATAGATAATTCTAATGATACTTTCAGAGTGACTGATATGATAGAAAAGCCTAATTTGAAAACTGCACCAAGCACGATGGCAATAATTGGTCGGTACATTTTAACACCTGATATCTTTAAAATTTTAAAAAAAATTCCCCCTGGAAAAGCAGGAGAGATTCAAATTACAGATGCCTTGCGTGAGCAAGCAATAAAAGGCATGGTAATTGCATATAAATTCAATGGCAAGCGCTTTGATTGTGGAAGTGTCGAAGGATTTGTAAGTGCTACAAATCATTTTGCAAAAAAACTGAATATTAAATTAAATTAAATTAACAATTCTTTTTTGGTTTTTTATGCACTCTAATTTTTGATGTTGATTTAAAGTGGTTTTTGAGGCTCAAATTCTGGCACTATTTCTATGAGTAAATTACGTATTTTTTTTAAATTAGAGTTTTCTGCTGCTTTAGCAAGATCATTTAGAATTGGCTCTAATTTGTCCCACTCCAACATTTTTTCTTGAGCCCGCATAATCAATTTATTTTCTGTTTTATTAACATTATTTCCAACTAGAAGTTCTTCAAAAAGTTTTTCTCCAGGCCTAAGGCCTGTGAAAATTATTTCTATATCTCCGTCAGGATGATATTTATCTAATATTTGCAACCCACTCAACTGAATCATTTTTATGGCTAGATCATAAATTTTTACAGGCTCACCCATCTCTAGTACAAATACCTCTCCACCACGACCCATAGCACCAGCTTGAATTACAAGTTGAACTGCTTCAGTAATAGTCATAAAATATCGCACCATATTAAAATCAGTAACTGTTAATGGCCCTCCTTTTTTGATTTGTTTTTTAAACAATGGAATTACTGAACCACTAGAACCAAGGACATTTCCAAATCTGACCATTGTAAAACAGGTATTGTGTGTCTTTTTTGCAAGAGCCTGAAGAATCAACTCTGAAACTCTTTTCGTTGCACCCATAGTACTTGCAGGTCGAACTGCTTTATCAGTTGATATTAATACAAAAGTCTCAACTTTTTCAGCAATTGCCGCTTTAGCTACCATCATTGTTCCAATAGTATTATTTATCACTCCTTGTGATTGATTATATTCAACAAGTGGGACATGCTTATAGGCAGCAGCATGATATAAAGTTTGAACATTATAATAATTAAAAATTATTTTCATCCTTTTTAAGTCAGCTACAGAGCCTAATACAGGAAATATTTCTAAATTATCTATATTTAAGTTTATTAATTCCTGCTCAATTTGATAGAGCGAAGATTCACTGATTTCAAAGAGAATTAATCGCTTAGGCTTTAAAAAAAGTATCTGACGAGATAGCTCTGAACCAATCGAACCACCTGCACCAGTAACCAAAACTACTTTGTCAGTAATTTTTGTTTTAAGGAGTTCTTGATTGGGGCTTACTGACTCTCTACCTAGTAACTCCTCGATATTTATTTCCAATAAATCATCAATTTTGAGCTTACCTTTCGTAAGTTCAGAGACGCTTGGCAAGCTTCTTACATGAATTGGAAATAAACTTAATTTTTTAATAATTTCTGTCCTTTTTTTACGAGAAATTGAAGGTAAAGCTACCAAAATTTCACTAACATTGTATTTCTTAATTATTTTTTCAATATTACTATATGGTAGAACTGGAATATTATTTATATACACGCTATCTTTAGATAAGTTATCATCAATATAAGCAATATTCTTATAGTTTGAAGAAGATTTAAGAACTTGAGAAAGCTGCCTACCAGCTGAACCAGCTCCATAGATAATAATATTTTTTTCGTTTCCAGAATATAAATTCTCATCTTTAAATAACCAACGAGCAATTAATCTTGAGCCAGCAATCAATATAAGCACTAACATCCAGTTAATAAATATGACAGATCTTGAAATTCCAACAAAATAACTATCAGAAGATGTATCAGACATAACTCCTAATATTTGCAGCATGGATGGATGATTTGCTATCAAGCTTATCATGCCCCATAATATAGAGTAAAGAGTTACCGCTTGAGCTATTGAAAATAGAGCCTTAAATCCAATATATCTAATAACTGAATGATACAGTCTTAAGCTAAAAAATATTGGGATAGCTATTAATGGCGCTCCAAAAAATAAAATAGATAAAATAGGTTGAGGCCAATACCAACTTTCGGTAATCAAAGAAAAAGAACCCAATAAAATGCACACTATCAATATTGAATCAACCATTATCATAATTACTAGCTTTGAAAATCGACTAGCTTCAGTTAATTTAGTAAGCAATAATTTAATCAATTTAAAATCTTCATATTGTGGATTTATCCAACACGGGCTATAGTTTTTTTATACGAATAAGTATCCCTTATATTTCAATTCAATAAAGTAATTAACTCTTATTTCACAAGGCAGGCTTAAAAATCTTTACTAATATGCTATCACGACCATGAACGCCGTCATAAAAATCTTGATTAGTGAGGTTATAGTTATGTGGATTATAAGAACCTTTTAGATTAACACCATTAAGTTTTGCATAATTGATTAAATACTCTTCTGCAATTAAAATATAGTTATATTTTTTAGCTTCTAAAAGTAAGTCATAGGTAATTGGATTGTAGGGCAGCAATAGTAAGGTTACATTTATTTTATTTAATTTTAAATAGCTAATAAAATCTTCAAATAGTTCTACATTTGCCAAAGCGTCATATTTATCTAAGGAATATGGACTTCCAATAGTAAAGGCAATAGCATTCTCTTTAACTTTATCATTACTTATATTTCTTATGTTGTTTGGATAATATATTGAACCATCTGGCCCTCTAGCAAAGTCAACATTATCAGTTTTTTCTAAAGTATAGAACTTTTTATTATCTTCCTTCTTTAGTAAAGTTCTAATAAAAAACTTTACATTTGACAATGTATATTCAAAATTAATTAACTGTTTCCATTTTGTAGCATTAATACTAGTTTTATTATTTACATTAACTTCTTTACTATATATCCTATCTAGCTCATAATCATAGTAATTTTTCAAACCCTTCCACCTACCTTGTCCATTATATTTGTTAAAAACCCAGGGATCAACTCCAAGTATGATATTTGAAGGGATGTATCCATGGATTAGCTCATATGCCCCAATAATCGCAATATAATCTTCTAAGCTTGCCCCATTCATTGAGTGATTAAAAAAGTTAAGTCCATTTTCTGAAAGAAGTTCTTTTCTCAGCATCATCGCTGTTGATGATCCTATAGCAATAATATCACTCCTTACTTGTAAGTTTTTTATTATTAAATCTTGAAATAACCTGTCATCAATATTTTGAAGCCCAGCGATCATTTTTCCACTTGTAAGAGCTTTAGCAGCTTTTGATAAATAATTAGAATTTCCAAAAATACCCAAACTATCAACTTTGTAATTAAAGATAGAAATCAATACAATTGTTGATAGAATCAATGAAGTTGAGTATTGCAACCACCTTATACTGTTAATCATAATCAAAACCTAAAATATAAAAACTCAGAATAGCCACTAAGTTTGTAAAATGAGATAGTAGAAGCACTTACAAAAATAAAAATGTTGATTAAATTGAATTTGAAGCTTTCAATTTTTTTGTTCGAATTTTCAAAAAATAATACTAAAATAAATCCAATTACTAAGAAAGCAATGGTGAAGGATCTTCCTTGTATATTTTGAGTATACTGTCCAAACTCAACACCATATTCATTTAAAAATGACAACATATCCTTAAATAAACTTGGCAACATAATATTATTTAGACTAAACATACTTTTCAAAACTTTAATAGCATCATCCCACTCTTTGGCTCTAAAAAATATCATAGAAATATTTACAAAATTAAAGGTAATAAACCACGCTAAAATTTTATTTATTTTTATTTTAGATTTTTTCCAATAGTTATTTATTACCAAAGCAAGACCGTGCAATCCCCCAAATATAACAAACATCCAAGAAGCTCCGTGCCAAAGACCTGCTATTAGAAATGTAACAAGCGTAGCAACCATTGCCTTATGAAATGTCAATTTATTAAATGATCTAACTAATGGAGTATAGATGTAAACAGTTATAAAGTTTGATAGTGTAATGTGCCATCTTTGCCAAAAATCAATTATCCCAGTTGCTCTAAATGGACTATTAAAATTTATTGGCAGTCTAATGTTAAACAACAAAGCTGCCCCAATAGCCATGTCTGTATAACCTGAAAAATCAAAATAAAGCTGAAAAGTATAAGACAAACTAGTTAGCCATGCTTCAATTAAATTTAACGTAGTAGCAGTATCAAATCCAGCAGTAGCCCATATTCCAAAAGTATCTGCAATAACAACTTTTTTGAATAGACCAATACTAAATATAAATAAACCTATTGCAATATTATTATAGTTTTTAACTTTATTTCTCAAACTCACAAATTGGGGCATCATTTCCTTATGATGGACAATTGGGCCTGCTATTAATTGAGGAAAAAAAGTTACAAATATTGTGTAATCTAAAAAGCTTTTTTCTTTTGCTAAGCCTTCATAGCTATCTACTAAAAATGCAATTTGCTGTAATGTAAAAAAACTTATAGCTAAGGGCAATGTTAAGTAGAGTAACCCTACATCTGAATTAATCAAACTATTTGTATTTGATATAAAAAAATCAGCATATTTAAAATAAGCAAGAAGCCCCACATTAAATATAAGCCCAATTTGTAATAATGTTTTTGGAGAAAAGTATCTTTGCTTATTTTCACCGTGCTCTACAATTAACCTAGCTATTGCATAGTTAAATAATACTGAAATTATAATTAATGGAAGATATACAATATTCCACCAACTATAAAAAAACAAACTTGCCAAACCAAGCCAGACTTTTGCTAAAGTGGTTAATCTTTTATGATTTAAATAAAAGTATAAGAGAAAAGAAACTGGTAGAAAAATGAATATAAATTCATAACTATTAAAAAGCATCCTATTCCGCCTCTAATAATTCTAATATGCCAACATCGGTATACAAAAATGCTACTTTTCTATTATTAAATAATAATGATGCCTTGGGTTCAGATATTAATAAAGAGCCATTATCAGTAAAGTTTTTAATTGTTGCATCAATGTCATCAACTTCCCAACAACTGTGATAAAGGAACTGTTTTTTCTTTATGAAGCCTTGAATAGTTTTTCCAGAAACTAACTCTATATTTGTACCATCATCATTTGTAAGAAGACATGCGTCCACTCCTTGGTTTTCAAGAAAAACAATTTTTGATTTTTTTGAAATACTAAAGGTTCTCTCTAAAAAAATAGAAACTTCTAGAATGTTTTCACAGGCTATTCCAAGATGATGGAACTTTAACATCACTTCACTCTCATGGATAATTCAAAATTAGCGCTAAATGACAATTTAACTTCAATCAAAAAACAGGGTGTAAAACTCATTTAAGTTTTTCAATAATCATATCAACTAAAGACCCTATATCCTTTAGAGATGATAGCTCACCTAATGCAAATTTCACTTTAAATTCTTTTTCAGATGCGCTAATAATACCAATATGATTTAAACTATCCCAGCCTTCAATATTACTAGAACTTGTTTCATTTTCTATGATTAGGTCTTTATCATCAAATATATCTCTAAATATATCTTGTACAGCTATAAATACTTCTTCTCTAGTCATTTTCAATTCCTATAAATATATTTTTATTTTCATAATTCAAAATACTCAGCTTCCAAACACTGTCTTTACCATTTATTTTGTCTAATTCAAATCCAAATTCTTTATATAGATTTGACACCATCTCATTTTTATCACTCTGATAATAATAACCTACTATTTCAACCACATTTTTTTCTTTACATTGCTTAATTAACTCATCAAGCATAGCAAACTCCATATTTCTTTTTAAAACTCTGCAGCTCATAAGCCATAATTCTATGTGACATTTTTTTTCTATTATTTTTCCAATAGTTATAGCAATTAAGCCATTATCTCCATACTTGTCTGTAAGCTTTCCATAAATCTTAATATATTCATCACTAGAGTTAAGACTATCAATCTCACTCCCTGTGTATCTTCTAGTTGTAAGATTAAATTGGTTGGTTTTATTTATAAGTTGCGTTATTCTACTTAAGTATATTATAGAAAAAGACTTAATTTCAGCCGTCATTTTAAGTGAAAGTAAAAAATCATCATATGACTTAAAGATTGACTTTTCTTGAGATCTTTTGATATTATCTTTATAGTATTGATTTCTATTAATATCATCAATCAATAATGAAATCGGCTCAAAGTAACCACCTCTATCTATATGATTAATAAAATCTACTACGTCACTACCTATATTTGGAACCGATGAGCTAGGTACTTGTGAAGAAACCAAATCTCTCTCAACAGGATTGTCATCAATAAAAACAATGCTATCAACTCCAATATTTATTTCTTCTGCTATCTCTATAATATTCTGGTGCTTTGGCTTCCAGTTTGCTTTAAATGATGTAAAGTCATCAAATTTTAAAACACTATCGGGATGTTCAAAGCCCTCTTTCGCATTTTGAAAGTCATTTTTAGAGCAGACTGCAAGAATAACTCCCCTAAGCTTAAGTTCTTTTATATATTTTTGAAATGAGGTAAAGGATTCTGAGGTCGCTGTCTCTAAACCAATAGAAATACTATTCACTCCATCATCCCCAATAACTCCCCCCCAACAAGTATTATCGAGATCTAGAACTAGGCATTTTTTTGACTTGCCAAGAATTGAATTAACAACTTTACTGATATTAAAGGCTAGCTCTGGAATGCTTTCCATACTAATAGCATACTTGGCATGAAGCCATAGGTGACTGTCGAACCAATTCTTAAGTCCAAGATATGAGGACAAATAATTTATATCGTTTATATGAAGAGTTTTAATTAATCTTGCTTCTTGTGCAAACTTATCATTTAGTTGGTTTATAAAATGAGTCTTACCATGAAAACTATAGGAATCAAAATTCCCCAAACTTCTGTTGGAAATGTAATCAAAATTATTTTGAATAACGGGACAGTTATATTTTGATAAAGAGTTCCAAATTGATTTATATTTCTCAACTTCATCATCTATCAATGCATTTACTTCGGCTTTAGTATGATTTAGATTTGGATACTCAATAATATTTTTGTTGGTAGTATGAATATAAATTATATCTGGATTGAATTTATCAAGAAAAGCGCTTCCAAACAAGGCATCTTCATAAAACTTATTGTAATCAGATTCATAAAAAATAGGCTTTATCCCACTATTCAATAAAAATAGTTCTAAAATATTTTTTACTTCAGAAGTAGTCGACCCACCCAGAATGGCTACATTTTTTGCTTCCAGATTTTTTTTATTTAATAATTCTCTTTTTATTGATTTCTTTTTTCGTAAAATCTTATCTATATCTAATGGATATTGTAAATTAATATTCATTTTATTATCCCATTTAGTGCAGCAAATGTATCAAAACATCTTTTAAAGGCCTCTATTTTAAAATAAAGGAGGTTTTGTTAAAGTATTTAAAAAAATAACTAAAAGATTTATAAAAATGAAACTTTGATTATTTATAATTAAATAACTCTATCTAACTTATACTTAAAAAAAACTTTAGCTCGGTTTACTTAGGAAACTCAAAGTAAGTTAAGAATATGAGAAGCCATTTTATTCATAATTTTTTCACGAGCATATTCTTTAACAAAAAAATCAATTTTTTCCCTATCAACCTTCAAAGATTCTACTTTCTTAATGAGGCGGACACAATGATTAACATCACCAGGATTAAATACAGAAGCATGTGGGGTGCTATCAGATAGAAAATCAGCTGAATAACCACTTAATCCAGCTACAATATGTTTGCTTGATGCCGTATATTCAAAAATTTTAGATGGTAAAGACCGCCGCAATGATGGCATATTATTTAGATGTAAAAATAGAATATCTGCTTTTTGATAGAATGCAACTAACTTGTCCCGGCTGACTGGATTCAATATCTCAACATTAGTAATATTCTCATTCTTAAGCCTCTCAGTAAAAGTAGCTCGCATCCTGCCATCACCAATAACTATAAAATTATAGTTGTTACCTAGTTTTTTTGCAACATCAGGTAATATAGTTTCCACCCCCTGAGCTCTTCCAATATTTCCAGCATATAAAATTATTTTGCTTTTCTTTAATTTTGGACCTTTTTTTCTACCTATTTGTATAAACTCTAAATCCACTCCATTTGGAAAAAAAGACCAATTAGATGTATCTACTCCATTATTTTGAAAGTAACTAGGAAAACCCTCAGATACAACATTAACACCTGCTGCATTATTAAATAATCTTTTCTCTAAAAAAGAAAATACAACTTTAAAAACCTTCCCTAAGATTCTATTTTTTTTTGCGTACAAGTCTGAAAGTGCTTCAGACAATATATCTCTCAAATCAATAAAATATCGACAACTCATTTTATGTGCAGAAATCCCTGCCAATAGACCTGTCATTAAGCGACTTGTAGTTCCAATTATAAAATTAGGTTTGATCTGCTTACACAATTTATAAGCTAAATTAGCATACACACCAAAAGAACGGGCTTGGGATAACATTCCACTTTGGTGAGTTGGTACTAAAATCCTATGAATTGTAATCTTTCCATTTATTTCAGTATTATCTGCTGCAACTTTGTAACTTGAATACCGATTTGGATGTGTAGTTATTATATGTAACTCGTCGTTAGTATCAATATTTTTTTCTAGAGCTTTTGCTAAGGCTGCCGCTCGAAAAGATCCTGCACATAGGTCTGGTGGATAATAAAATGTAAAAAAAACAATTTTCAAGACCAGATACCACGAGTATCAACCACCTGCTTTCCAGATAGAAGGCTTAAATCTAGGACTTTAAATTGCTTATGATCAACCAATAATACGACTATATTTGAAACCTTCAAAGCACTTTCAATTGAAACCAGTTTTACATTTTTTTTGAACTCTTTGGATATTTGATTAATATTTGGCTCTACAATTAACACCTGTTCAAATCCCATTAAATCAATCTTTTTAGTAATATTTAATGCTGGACTTTCTCTCAAATCATCAATATCTGGTTTAAAAGTTAGACCAAGACAAGCAATTTTAATATCTGATCTTTTTTTAGCAATAATATTGACTGCTTGATTAATTTTATCTAGAATAAAATCTGGCTTATTATCATTAACCAATCTAGCTGTATGGATCAATTTTGCTTCATTTGGAGCAGAATTTACAATAAACCAAGGATCAACAGCTATGCAATGACCTCCAACGCCCGGCCCAGGTTGGAGAATATTAACCCTAGGATGGTAATTAGCAAGCTTGATCATCTCCCAAACATTAACTTCTAATTTGTCGCAAATCAAAGACAGTTCATTTGCAAATGCAATATTTACATCTCTAAAAGAGTTTTCAACCAGCTTAGTGAGCTCAGCGGTTCGACAATCTGTTACCAAGCATTCAGCTTTTACAAATACTTTATAGAAATCACGAGCTAGTTCTGCACAATGAGAAGTTACACCTCCAATAATCCTATTATTATTTACAATTTCATGAATTATATGTCCAGGTAATACGCGTTCTGGGCAGTGTGCAATTGAAATATCATGTTGTAAATTATTGCTATTTTTGTCAAATGCAGGAAAATTTAAATCAGGCCTCTCTTCTTTCATCCATTTCATAATCTTTTCGGTTGTTCCAACAGGCGATGTTGATTCTAAAATAACTAAATTGCCTTTTTCAAGAACAGGGGCAATAGCTTTTACTGCAGATTCAATATAACGAAGATCAGGCTCATGATTACCTTTAAAAGGGGTTGGTACTGCAATCAAAAATACATTCGCTTTTTCAGGCTTTGTAGTTGCTCTTAAATAGCCAGAATGAACAGCATTGCGGACCAAAATATCTAATTCAGGCTCGATAATATGAATCTTTCCTTGGTTGATGGTATCAACTACATCTTGATTCACATCAGCACCAACCACCATTATATCTCTAGAGGCTAGAACTGCTGCAGTAGGGAGGCCAATATAACCTAAACCTAAAACAGATACAATCATAATTTAATCTCCTCTAGAACCTTGGAAATAATATTACTCGCAAAGCCTGTACCATATGGGTTGTGGGACATTGACATTTTTTGATATACATCCTTATCTGTTAATAATAGATTCACCATCTTTACTATCTTATTTTTATCTGTGCCAACCAATTTTACAGTTCCTGCTTCTAATGCCTCAGGTCGCTCAGTATTATTTCTCATTACCAAAACTGGCTTTCCTAAACTTGGTGCCTCCTCCTGTATACCTCCACTATCAGTAAGAATCAAATAAGAAATATCCATTAGCTTAATGAAAAATAAATACTCCAGTGGCTCAATAAGATAAACATTCGGAATATTAGATAAAATCCTATTGACTGGCTCAAGCACATTGGGATTTAAGTGAACAGGATAAATAATTTGAACCGTTGGGTTATGAATTGCAATATTATGGAGAGCTTGACAAATCTCTTCAAAACCGTCACCAAAATTCTCACGCCTATGGCCTGTAACAAGAATAATACGTGAGGTATTTTTTAACTCATCTTGTAAAAAGGGGATACTTCGCAAAATTGTATCAGGGAAATTTTTTAACCTTGCTTTTTCTACCATCAATAATAATGCATCAATTACAGTATTTCCAGTAACATAAATTTGATTATCAGCAACTTGCTCATTTAAAAGATTTTGACGAGCACTTTGAGTTGGGGCAAAATGAAACTGCGCAATTCTTGTTGTAAGTTGACGGTTAAGCTCCTCAGGGAAAGGAGATTCTAAGTTATAAGTTCGTAAACCAGCTTCAATATGCGCAACTGGTATTTGTAAATAAAAAGCAGCCATAGCTGCTGCCATAGATGTAGTTGTATCGCCATGAACTAGAACAATATCAGGGCGATCTTTAGTAAGAACTTCCTTCATACCATTTAAAACGTTACTAGTGACATCAAATAGATTTTGCTCTTGTCTCATAATATCAAGATCATAATCAGGAATGATGTCAAATAGTTTTAAAACTTGATCTAGCATCTCACGATGTTGGGCAGTTACACACACCTTAACATTTAAATTATTGCTAAGTATTCGAACAACTGGCGCCATTTTAATTGTCTCAGGACGAGTACCAAAAACTATTAATACCTTTATCATAATTTTTTTATTTCTCAAATCCAAAAAATAGAAACGATAGAGTATATGTTCAATGATTAATTTTTACATTAATTTTAGTAACCCTGGTTGAATCTATTTTAACAACCTAGCTATGCTGACTTTCTATAATTTACAAAAACTTCTTCTAAGAATAAAAAAGTTTCCAAAGCACAAGCATCCCAAGTGTAATTTTGGGCCTTTTCAAAACTTGCATTAGAGTAGTCTGATCGCAGCTGAACATTATCAATGATTTTTTTCATAGAATGATATATTTCATCCGGCTCCTCTGGATTGAAATATGTTCCATTATTACCTAAAATTTCTGGCATTGGTCCTTTTTCGGAACACGCAATCGGAAGTCCTGATGCCATTTTCTCTAACAGTATGATGGGTAAATTTTCACAACTTGAAGCAAATACTCCAAGGTTAGCATCGTTGTAAATATTATGTAACTCTAAATAGGGTGCTGAACCATGGTATTTAGCCCATTCTCCATTAGCATCAAACTTACTTATGCATTTTTCAAGACGTTTTTTTGCTGGCAAATAAGATAAGCCAAAAAAATTAACAACAACTGGGTACCCTTCTTTTCTCAGTTTTGCGACCGCCTCTACTACATTCCATTGATGCTTATAATGATCAATAATTGAAACATATAGTATCTTAAATGGACTTGAAAAGCTGTATTCAGATTTATCAAACTGCTCTTTAGGAGGGATACAAAAACGAGGACTTACCCCATGAGGAATAATGGCTGTTGAAGATGAAATTTGTCCTAATACTTTTATAACCCGTTCTTTTGCATAGTTAGTTAAAAAAATAACGCCCTGTGAAGATTTAAAAGTATGTGACTGAATTTGCCTAAGAATTATCAGCCTAATACCCTTTAATGATAACCCATATTTTTTTGCCTCATTTGATTCAAATGGGAGCATATTTTGGCTCATTGTGACAAAAGGCCTAAAGTTAGAGAGGAAAATACTTCCTGGAGAAAAAATTAAATCACAATTATTTTCTTTTGCACTTAAAGAAAGTTTGTACTTTTGCCATAATAAGCGAGAAAATAAATTACGTGTTAATTGTTTTGGACTAATTTTTTTTAGCCATGAAAAGTTATGAATCTGACTAAGAGTTTTTTCACGACCCCAAATAACTACTTTAGATATATTATGTTTTTCAATATTCACATTAGACAAGATTTCAACAAGGTGAGTCAAACCACCTCCTTCGTTTAAATTTGTTGCATCTATACCAACTATCATATAATTTTATTTTTTATAATTTTACAATTAGTGGCCATATTGATCATTATCTTTATTTGCGTAAAAGTTCGTTTCGTTAGAAAAAAAATTTAAACTTTTATTATTTCCTAAGATGCTCTCAACTGTCAAAAAAAGGCCATTATCTATTTTTACAAACTTATCAGGCTTTACATTAAAGAGTCTAGTCATTTTTTTGGAAGATCCATTTGATTTCTCAGGATCTCCTAAAGGAAGATTTTGATATTTCACTTCAACTTTTGCATCTATAATTTTTATCATTTTTTTAGCAAGCTCATCAATTGTTATTGACTCTCCAGTTAATACATTACTAACTTCACAAATTGAGTTTTTAGAGGCAAGATTAACTGCACTATAAATAATGTTAACAACATTTTTTACATAAATAAAATCACGTGTTTGATATCCACCATTAATTGTTATATTTTTTTCTTTTAGTAACTTATCAGTAAAAACTGAAATTACTCCAGAATAAGGGCTTTTAGGATCTTGCCTTGGACCATATACATTAAAAAATCGCAGTCCAACACTTGAAAGTTGGTAGATTTTATTTGCCATCTTTGAATACTGCTCCATCAGATATTTATCTGCAGCATAGGGACTTAATAAATCAAAGCTCTCTATCTCATCATTTCCAAACTCTAGATTGCCATAAACAGCTGATGAAGAAGCATACACCAGGGGAACATTGTATAGTCTACAATAGTCAATGATCTTTATAGTACCTGAGAGATTTGAAATCGAACTGTTAGAAAAATTACTAATTGAAAGTTGAACAGAGGGTTGTGCTGCTAGATGAATTATTCCATCAATATCTTGAATCTTACTAAAATCAAATAATTCAATTTTTTCTTGATAAAAATCAATTTTTTGTATTACAGAAGATAGATTAGATTTATGGCCAGTACTCAGATCGTCAACACAAATAACCTTATGTTTATTTGCTATTAATAACTCAATCATATGAGATCCAATAAATCCAGCACCTCCAGTAACTAAATACTTCATATATTTAAATCAACTTTATACTCATAAACAATATTCATTTATCAACTCCTTAATAATTTTTAATAATTTCATAAATATTTTATCAGACTCAGAGATATTACCTAAAAACTATTAAAGACTCTACCATGTAATTTTTATTATTCCAGTAAGAGGTAATGAACCACTGTAGCTATATATAAGTTTATTATTATCAATAGATAAGCCAAATTCAGGATGATAGCTTGAAGCAACTACCTTAAGCTCTCCATCACCTTCAAATGTTATTTTTACTAATTTTCCATTAATCTCTAATTGAGCATAATTATCTTGAATATTTTTAATTAATACTTCTGGATGTAATGGTAATATGCTGCTAACTCTATGAAATTGTTTGCCAGTAATACTATCGATAATTACTAATTTATTATCATAAAAGCTCCATTCACGAGAGTGGAGTGGACTTCCATTAAGTCTTGTATATCCATCATGACTAGCTGATACCTTAGAACAATTTTTATTATTTTCTGTTTTAATATTTAATACATTAGCTCGCCGTCCTACTCGAAAGCCGCCCCATACTTCGCTGGAGTTTTGCTCATCAATAACAACTGTAGAGTGAGCTAATGTACTTCTTTGTTTATGGCGTTCAGAGCTTATTCCATATACAGAAATTCCAGAGTTCACAATTATTCTATTCTCGAAAATTGACAATTCAAAACTTAGGGCATCTGCATGTCCATGGCCAGGAATATAGTCAGCACCAATATCTGCTACATCAATTATTGCCACTAGATTTTCCCTATCTATTCTAATATATCCAGAGTCTTTTAAATACAGTAGTGGATTGTTTTTTTTGCTGATTTTTTTTATACTTAATCTATTTGTATAATCTAAAAGTTCATCTAAAGATGGCGCTATATTAAAAGTCGTATCATTAAAAAAAGAAACACCGCCATCCGGATGACACATGGAATTTAACCAGAAAAGCATAGAAGGTATTTTAACTTCTATATCAGAAATTACCTCTTTATTAAATGTACGATGTATATTCACTAAATCTAATAAATCTTCCAAAAAAATTGAATGGTACATTGGAGAAAGTTCAAAGTTTCCTCCATCATCAAGAACTTGCTCTGCTAATTCTTTTTCTATTATCCTTATCCCATTCTTGTACCAGCTATCAGACTCTTCTCCCTTAAAAAACAACCCAGCAAAAACTAAAGCCTTAGCATTTGTGAATAAATGATTGCCCAACAAGTGTGTTTCTAAATTCTTAGATAAATATCGTACTTGAGTAGCAAGAGAATCAAGCCATTTTTGTTCAAAATAATTCCCTGTCAATGACCATTTAATCCAATTAATAATTCTTAATGAAGAAGGATAAGCCTCCCACCCATTTCCTAATCCTGGAGGATTTTCAGCAATCCATCTCTCAATTAAATGAGAGTGCCAATTCGCTCTTTTACTAGATTCAATAGCTTTTAAATCATCGAAGTAATGCAGGTTATAAAGCCAAAGTTTATCCTGATTACCTTCATTCCAGTCTTTAGCTGTATTTATCTTTGCAACTGAATTTAGAAATTCAAAGCAATTGACATCTAGCATCTTTATTTGGCATGGTATAAAGTCTTGGGGCTTTTTTAAAACTTCCGAAATATTTGGCGCGGGTAATTTATTAATTGAAGGCTTTAAATATTTCCGCTTTATTCGATTAAATATCTGCCTAAGTTTCAAATATTTGACTGTATGAAATATTAGTTTAAATTTTTGTAACATTAACCACGTAAAGCATTTGCTACCTCTATTGAAACTCTTGAGCTTTCTATTGTTTCTATATAAGGTATTGGGACATCCGTCCCATTAATAATAGATTTAATGAATGATTGAACACAGGCCTTCTGTCCTTTGTCCTGCTTAAATAATTTCATCTTTTTAAATCCAGGCCAACCATATCCATTTAGCACCCTATAGTTATCCATTTGTAATACTGCATTATCACAAAAAACTTCAATACGCTCTTTAGGGAATGAGGGGTTTCCATTTGCCAAATATAATATTGTGCCAAAAGACCCATCTGCAAATGATAGCGTAATTGATGCCTTGTCTTCTCTAATCTCAATTCCAGGGGCATTTCCAATAATAGTTGCTGTGAAATCAATAATACTATATCCAACAAGATGCCGCATTAAATCAATAAAGTGACACCCTTCTCCAACAATTCTTCCACCACCAATCAGGGCATCTTGCGCCCAGTGATCAGCTGGAATAGCACCTGCATTTATAGTCATAATTATTGATTTGGGAGAGTTACGATTAACTAGCAACTCCTTCATTTTTACAATATGAGGAGCAAAGCGCCTGTTAAATCCAACCATTAATTTAACATTTTTAGATTTATTATTATTATTATAAGCCTTGTCAATATCCTCAATTTCATTTAGTGATAAGGCCAATGGTTTTTCAACAAAAACATGTTTTCCAGCATTTAAGGACTCAACTACTTGTGATGCATGTAAATCATGTCTAGTTACAATTGCAACTGTATTGATACTTTCATTATTTAGAATATCATCTACTGAAGTAGAAGCTGTCAAAAAACTATTTTTATTACCATGGTGGACTCCACTAACTCCTTTACTTGTTACAATTGTATCAAGCACTGATCCTGTTTCTTTAAAAGCAGGAATTAGAGTTCTAGATGCATAATTTCCTGCCCCAATAAACCCTATACATGGGAAGCCTTTAATAGCTGGGATAGATTTTTTAGGTTTTGTTAATAATTTAACTTTAGAATTTTTAAGCTTATCATGATCTTGACTAGGGTAATTTAACACAATCCCTAGTGCCGTTGAATCGTCTAGTAATTCATAAGCTTTAATTGAATCTTTAATATCATAACGATGAGTAATTAACGATTGAACATCTAAAGTTCCAGAATCCATCATATCTAATACTGCTTCAAAATTTCGTTGTTCAGTCCACCTTACAAAACCAATTGGATAATCATTTCCATCTTCCTCATAAAACGAATCATATCGACCTGGCCCGTAAGATGCAGAAACTTGGAATGTTATCTCTTTTTTGAAAAAATCATCTCTACGCAATTTCAACCCAACTACGCCAACTAATACAATTCTTCCACGTTTTCGGCACATTTCAGCTGCTTGATGCATAACCTCATCAGACTGAGTTGCTGCAGTCACAAGAACACCATCAACTCCCCTTCCTCTCGAAAAGTTTTGAGAGAAAATAACTGGATCCTCCCCTTTAGATAAGTCCACACATTCTGCGCCAAATTGACGCGCAAGTTCGCACTTTGTAGAGTCAAAATCAATACCCAGAACTCTGCAACCATTAGCTCGTAATATTTGTACACACATCAAACCAACTAATCCAAGGCCAGTAACTACAAAACATTCACCAATAGTAGGCTGTATGAGTCGAATTCCTTGCAATCCAACAGCTCCTAGAACTGTAAATGCTGCAGACTCATTATCTACACTATCAGGAATTTTTACACACAAGTTCTTTGGAACACGAACTACTTCTGCATGATTGCCATTTGAAACAACCCTGTCACCAACTTTAAAATTACTAACATCACTTTCCAGTACCACACCAGCATTACAATAACCTAAGGGCATTGGCTGATCTAATTTAGACCTAACTGCATCAATTGTAGTCATTAAGCCATCAGTCACAACCTTATTTAGAACAATTTTTACCTTATCAGGTTGTTGCTTGGCTTTATTTAATAAATTAGACTTCCCAAACTCTACCAACATGCGCTCAGTTCCTGCTGAAACTATACTATTTTTAGTAGATATCAATAAATTTGCTTTGATATTCCTTGGAGATGGCACATCAACAAGAGAAGTTTCTCCATTTGATATATTTTGCAATATTTGCTTCAAAATTAATAAGTCCTAATTAGATATTAATATTTATTCTTTAGTTTTCTTGATTTAAAAGTGGAGACCAGTTTAATTTCTTTCTCGCAACTAGAATCCAGCTATCTTTCCATTTTGGAAAAAATCGAGTAACAACTTTATAAAATGGAATCAGCCAAGGTGGAACATTTTCGAGCATATGGTCACATCCTTCAATTAACTCAACTTCAAGATCTAAAAAATTAGTCATTTCAATTAGATCACTATATACATATTCACGGACATGGCCTCGCCATATTCCTGGATACCAATAAAACCTCTCAAATGATGGCATATTGGTCCCTCCTGTAAGCAAACTTAATCTTTTCTTTATGTTTCCAGCATTAGGGACAGTTATAAAAATTATGCCATCATCTTTTAACAAGCCCAGCAATGGCAATAAAATACCTTTAGGACTTTCATGCAAGTGCTCAATAATATCATTTAACATAATCATATCAAAAGCCATATCTTGCGAACTTAACTCACTATCCATTGTATTAATATATTCAATCCCAATCTTTTTAGAAAACTCTAATATTTTTCTGCTATTATCAGAATCCTTATGCCACTCATCTTGCAAATCATCATATGCAATGCAATTATGTCCTAATAAAGCTACAATTGCTGTTTTATCACAGGGTCCACTTCCAAAATCCAATACATTGCTATTTTTTGGAAGATATTTAGTTACAGTTGAATATACTGTTTTGTAAGGATCTCCTGCCAAATTCTCTTTGATATAATTTTTAAAAGGAAAAGTTTCCTTAATTCTATTCATCACTTCATGATATTGCATAATTTTCCATATTTAAATTAAAAAAACTTAAATCATTTTTAAGTTGTATTTTCTTACAGAGAGTGGTCTATGTCAATTTATATAAGCTCGACACCAAATTTCTATACAAAGTAATGATAACAATGTATAGCTGGCATCTATTTTTCCCTTATCATTATCAATAATGAGCTGATGAACTGCCTTTGCAGAAAATAATCCCCGCTTATTTATACTTTCAATTGACAATAAATCTCCAAGCATCTCTCTTAGCTCATACTTCATCCATGTTCTTAATGGGGCTCCAAATCCTGTTTTAGGGCGATAGATAATATCTTTAGGGAGATATGATTCCATTGCCTTTTTAAAGGCCCATTTACCAATACTTCCTTTTTGTTTTAATCTATTAGGGATTTGCGCAGAGAAAGCAACTAAATCTAAATCTAGAAAAGGTGTTCTCACTTCGACACCAACAGCCATTGACATCTTGTCAGTATAAATAAGATTATGGTCTGCAAGAAAGAAACGTTGTTCTAAAGCAAGCATCTGCTCTAAGGAGGAAGCGTTAGATACAATTGGCTTTAAAAAATCCTGCATTACACTATTTGCATTACTTTCTGCTAGCTCTCTTCGAAACTCTGGGGAGTAGAGTGAATGCAAAGTTGAATCACTTGACCAGCGAAAATAATTTATTAATCTATCTTGGCCATCAAAACTAGCACCATTAAAAATTTTAGCTATTCTTCTTTGAGTGGGGTTATTAACATTTAAATTTTTAGTAAGATTTTCTAGCCCAATACGCACACTTTTAGGCATCCAGCTCCAGTAACGCTCTAATTGAAGTGCATAATGGCGCCTATACCCTGTGAATAAGTCATCTCCTCCCGCACCTGAAAGAAGGACTTTAATCCCCTGCTCTCTAGCTAGTTTACTAATATACAAAACATTTAGTGCTGAAGGATCAGCCAAAGGCTCATCAAGTTGTTGCACCATAGACTCAAGATCATTTGCCATCCTATTGGAATCAATGGTAACTATGTCTAAGGGAACATTTAAATACTTAGAAACCCTTTTTGCATAGGGAAGATCATCAATAATTCCTGCTTCTTGTTTACCTGAGGTTTCAATTGTAAAGCATCTAATATTTGGATCTTTCTCTTTAGCAAAAGCAACAATTGAACTTGAATCTAAACCCCCAGAAAGAAATGCACCTAAAGGAACATCAGACACCATCTGTCGGTGCACTGCTTGCCTTAAATGCGAAGTAATACCCAAAATTACTTTTTCTTTATTAATATTCTTCTTAGGCTTGCTAAAGATTGGCAACTTATACCAAGACCATCGGTCAACTATAGAGCCATCTTTAATAATAATCGCTTCTCCTGGAGATAATTTTTCAATAGATTTAAATGGTGTGCCGCTTCCAGGACACCATAAAAAAGCAAGATAACGATTTATAGATTCAGCATTAAGCTCTAAATTTCTGGGCAATAGCTTTAGTAGTGATTTAATTTCACTTGCAAAGGCAACACCTGTATTTTTCATTGTTGAATAATACAAAGGCTTAACACCGAGAGCGTCCCTTGAAATTAATAAAGATGAATTTCTTTTATCCCAAATTGCAAGCGCAAAAATACCATTAAGGTGAGTAAACATCTCTTTACCCAATTCAATATATAGGTTGATCAATACTTCTGTATCTGAATGCCCTTTAAACAAATATCCTTTAGATTCTAATTTTTCTCTTAATTTTTTGAAGTTGTATATTTCACCATTGAAAACAATAACAACATCACCTGAAGTATCGCTCATTGGCTGATGACCAGCTGACGAAACATCTTGTATTGATAAACGAGTATGTCCTAAGCCCACTGAAAACTCTTTATCAATAAAAATACCACGATCATCCGGGCCACGATGAGAAAGAAGATCTATTCCGTCTTGAAGATTAACTTCGTTTACTAAACCAGAAATACCTATAATTCCGCACATTAAAAAACTTTATAACTCAATAAACTAAAAAATTTTTCAGTTATATTCCAGCCGAGTTTAATAAAAAAAAATTGTAATTTAAAAGAGTTATTGAGCACTTTTTCTAAATTTAAAATTCAATAAAATTAAATTATATAAGAGCGCTAATGATAGTGAGATACCAAAAAATAAAAAAGTGTTTGGAAAATAATTTTCTAGCTGTGATTGATTTACTGGAAATAAAAAAGAGATCGGTTTAAATTTTTCAGCTTTAAAGAACTGCATATCACTAATAGTTTTTTCTGATTCTGCCTTAATTTGCTTTGCAGAAATTTCTTGATCAGCTACTTCTCTAGTTAATCTTACTAGATCAGTAATACTTGAAACATTTTTAAGCGTATCTTCCACTTCCATCTTGATATCGTAAATTTTTTGCATCTCTGCATATTTTGTAATTAAATTTGGAGTCAAATTATATTCATCACTTGAATCAGTAAGTATTTGAGCTATGTTTCGCACATGCTTAATATCCTTATCTAATTTCTCAAAAATTTTTAAAATCATTACGGTATCTACTCTATTAAGTTCTTTCATAATAGCTGTTGCTGTATTTAAAACAACGTCTGCACTATCATCTTTCAACTCTATCGAGAAAATGCCTAGCTCATTCAATTCAAGTTTAAAATGTGAAGCTCCACCAGTATCCTTAAGCTCATTGCTTAAGAATAATTTAAAAGATGTACTCCCTAGAATTTCATTAGCTGTTTTATAATTCAGCATTTCACTTGCATATAGAGGAGGAGCAGTCCCTAACTTAATTATTTTTACTAACTTATGTCTATCATCAATTAGACCCGAGTTAGGTAATGTTAGGTAAACAACAAAAAATATGGCAACAGATACAATTAAATGCCTTCCAATAGTATTAAGTGCTGTAGATAATGTAAACTCTTTCATTTTTTATTTAATCCCATGTTAAATGTTTCAAAATAAAGCTAAAAATATTTTATCCTACTTGCCTTTACTTTGTAGGATTATTAATGTTTAAGGGAGGAATCTCAGGACTATTTTTTTCAGTTTTAGTAGATCCAATATAAATAAGATACGCCAAATGAAGTGCAAATATTTCAACGACACCAATATTAAGCATTACAGGGTAATGAGCATTTCCTAAAACAAATATCAAAATGATTACTACATTTAGAATTACTGGTATTGTATTTCGCTTTTCTAACGCTCTAACAATAAAATAAAAAATTGAAATATAAAAAACTCCCACTCCAAAAAATCCATATCTTGCTAGATGTTCTAAGTATGCAATTTCAGTAACTTTAAACAATTCAACTTGCCTTGTATTCCAAATCCCAAACAAAATTTCCTTAGTTGAAAATTCAGAAAAGCCCATTAGGTTCTGAATTACATATGTTTCATAAATTACATCTAGATTAGAGTGCTTACTAGTTAACACTAATATTATTAAATATAATGACAGTAAAACTAAAAAAACAAAAAAGTAAGTTTTATAAAAACTTCTTATTTTTTTATGCTTGAATCCATTTAAATGGAAAAAATAAATTAACATAACTGCAAAAAATAGAAGGATAAGTGAAGTCACTGTGGGAGATAAGAAAACCATTAAAATAGCTAACAAAGTAAAAAACATATAAGACTTTAACTCTGTAATTCTATAATTATAAAAGAACCAAATAAACATAATTACCGATAATTGTGATGCAGTTTGGCCTCCCATCATAATTGAATTCAATCCAGTAACATGATAAGGCAAGAACTCTTTGGTCATATTATATAATTGAATATATCCTCTTGTTCCAGTCTGATGACCAGTACACATAAATAATTTTATTTGCAATGATTCACCAAAAAAAACTACTATTAGATATTCAATTACCAAGCCTATTATCAAAACTAAATAAATCTTTTCTATACTCCTTAAATATTCCCTTAAAGAAATATTTGGAGGAATGACTTTACTTATTAGAATTGCTAGAGACAAAGTATAGGTCATATTGAAAAACCATAAACCTCTTCCATCAATAAAAGTATAGAAAATATTTAAAAACAACAGAGAAAAAATAATGAGAAGGTCAGACTTTTCTATAATAGTATTTTTGGCATTAATAACTGCAATTCCAAATATTAAGAAAAGTAACGCTAATTGAAGAATTTTTAAAGGCACACAAAAAAAAGCTTCAATTAATGATATCAATAAAATATGGGTAACTAAATAACCTAATAAAACCTTTGCTACTAACTTCAAACGCGTACCCCAGTAAATTTTTTAATAAATATTTTTATAATTATTTTAAATATTTTTTTAATTGGCTGCCTTTTAATTGCACTCAACAATAATGAGAAAGAAAAAGAATTTGTATTTATAAAGTTGATATATTCCTTAAACAATAGGTCTGAATAAAAAACACTAATTGCATTCTTATTAGTATTTTTAAGGGAATTACTATTTTTTTTATACCAAGCTTTTAATTCCTCTATATATAAGCCTACTTTTAGAATTGATTCATTATTGCCATCTTTTCTACAAACAGCTAATTTCTCATTAAAAGAAGCCATTTTTCCATCTACTGCTAATTTTAAAACAAGCTCCATATCGCCGATTATATGATAATCCCAAGAAAAACCCCCTACATTTAGGTAGGCTGATTTTTTGACTGATAGTGTTAGCATTCCTACTGAATAATTTTTTAATAAATTGTTGAGTACATATCCAGAAGGCATTTTATCTTTAAAGAATATTTTCATTCGTTTCGAATACTCTGTGATTATATAAAAATTTCCACATGTAAAAACCACATCATCATCTTTATAAAGACTAACTTGCTTCTCTAGAATTGCATCCTTCCAATAATCATCAACATCTAAAAAAGCAATTATTTCTCCTTTAGATTTTTCTATAGCAAGTGATCTTGCCTCACTCAAAAGAGTATGTTTATCAGATAAAAAATACTTCAATCTTCTATCATCATAAGTATTGAATATTTCTTTACTTCTATCTAAAGACTGGTTATCCCAAAAAATTAACTCCCAATTTTTATACTTCTGAGTTAAAACACTCTCAATTGCCTCACTTAAGTATTTTTCACCATTAAAGCAATTCATAATTACGCTTACAAGTGGCTTATCTTTCATCACTTATATTTCTTATTACTTTAATAGTTTTTTTAAGGCCGTCTTCAAGCGAAATCTTGGGCTGCCAATTTAATAATGTCTTAGCTTTTTTTATATTGGCATATAACTTCATATTCTCCCCTTTTCTATATGAAGAATTTCCAAACTGAGGACTTCCTGAATCAACAATTCTTTGAATTTTCATCACAACTTCTTTTATTGAAATTGGCTCACCAGATGCAATATTAATTACTTCACCAAATGCCTGAGTATTTCCTATTGAAGAAAAAATTGAATCCACAAAATCACTTATAAAACAAAAATCTCTTAGCTGAAGGCCCTCAGAAGTTGGGAATTCTTTTCCTTCAATACATCCATTAATAACTTGAGGAATAAATCTATCCATTCCTTGCCCTGGTCCATAGACTAAAAATGGCCTAAGGATTACAACTGGAAATTGCTCAGTTCTATAAAGCATTTGTAAAAATTGTGTAGTTGCAGTTTTTGCAAATGAGTAAGGTGAAATTGGAGCCTCTCTTTGATTTTCATTTTGAGGCGCTGAATTTATCCCATATTCATCACTACTTCCAATTTGAATAAAACTTTTTAAAACATCTTTATTTAAAAAATTAATTAAATTTTTAGCTCCATTAAAGTGAACATCAAAGACTTTATCACCTCCAGAAGAATAATTAGAGTGATTAACATAACCACCTAAATTTACTACATACTGAAATTGCTTATCTTTTAATTCATTGTGTAACTTGTCTTTCTGGCTTATATCTACGCACAGATATTCAACACCTTTCAATCTGTCAGATAAGGGTTTGTGATTTTTAGAAATTACAGCTACTTGTAACCCGCGAATTAAGGCTTCTTTAACAATATGAGAACCAATAAAACCAGTTCCACCTACAATAAGAATAGAGTTGTTTTTAATGAGTATATTCTTACTCATTAAATCTTCCAAGGAGCTTTATTAGACTTCCATAAATCCTCTAAATTATCTCTTTCACGCTTGGTATCCATAGGCTGCCAATATCCTTCATGATGATATGCCATTAGCTCACCCATTGCAGCTGCTTTTTCCAAAGGTTCATGTTCTAGTATTGTTTGATCTCCATCAATAAGATTAAAAAACTCTGGTTCACAAACAAAGTACCCACCATTAATCCAACCTTCAGTTACTTGTGGTTTTTCCTGAAAAGAAACAACTTGCTTTTGTTTTATTTCTAGCTCTCCAAAACGAGCTCCAGGATGAACTGCTGAGACTGTTATCATTTTTCCATGACTTTTATGAAACTTTAAAAGAGCATCTATATCAATATCTGAAACCCCATCTCCATAAGTTAACATAAATGTCTCATTGCCAATAAAAGACTTCATCCTCTTTACCCTTCCTCCAGTCATTGATTCAAGCCCAGTATCAACAAGTGTTACTCGCCAATCAATATCTTCTACTTCATGTGGCTCAATTTCTCCTGAAGCAAGGTCTACTGTAAAATCAGAATTTAATGTACGATAGTGCAGGAAATACTCTTTTATAATTTCTGCTTTGTATCCAAGGGCAAGATGGAAATCTTTATGTCCAAAATGAGCATAAGTTTTCATAATATGCCAAAGAATTGGCCTTCCACCAACTGTAACCATTGGCTTAGGGATAGTTTCTGTATACTCAGATAGTCTTGTTCCAAAACCACCCGCAAGAATAATTACTTTCATATAAAGTTAACTCCAATTAAATTTAATTTCATCTAACTCTTTTCTTTCAATCTCTTCTTTTGAGTGCTCAATATTAGCTAAATTAAGCACTAAACTTGTTTTTTTTGAAACGCCTTCGAATCCAACCCAAATCATTGGAGGGATTGTTAAGCGGGAGTAATTACTTTTCTCTTCAAGGATTACTTCTTGAAATTGATTTGAATTATTTCTTTTATCTTGATTATTATACAAAATAAAACGCACTGATCCGATAGGCACAATTAGGTTTAGTGTCATCTTTTTATGAAGCTTCCATCCTTTGATTGCACCAGGCTCAACTTTAGAAAAATAGGCTTCACCAAAGCCTAAATATCCTTGATCTCTGGACTTCATAGCATGTAAAACATCTCCACCTTTGGTATTAATAATAGAAAGTGGTGTAACGATGACTCCGCTTATACTCATTAGTAACCCCAATCAATATTTTTATTTTTTGCTAATTTTGTATACTCATCAATTTGTGATAAAGTAAAGTCATGCATCGATTGATTTCTATTTTGGTAGAAGTACTTATACCATTCCACGGTCATTTTTACTGTTTCTGAAAACTCCATTGTAGGACGCCACTTAAGATCAAATAGTGCTTTATCACAATTTAGTTTGAGCAAGCCCGCCTCATGAACATGGCTCTTCGAACCTGAAATATCATTCCAACGAACATTATCCCAATACCTTGCCATTTCATCAATCAGTTCAGAAACTGGA